>Ga0208784_1000011_pt1 | contig 91449 bp, 122 predicted proteins | sample DEB19_08_DNA_FD_184531 | JGI IMG/M metagenome (GOLD analysis project Ga0208784, IMG submission 184531) | Aqueous microbial communities from the Delaware River and Bay under freshwater to marine salinity gradient to study organic matter... | ecosystem: Environmental > Aquatic > Marine > Coastal ... | reverse complement strand
CAGCCCTACTGCAAATTCAGTCATAGATGCATTAAGAATTTCTTCAAAAAATTATCTTTGCAATGTAACAGTAAATGATTCTACAACTGCGTTAGGCTTTGGAACCGGTATAGCCGTTTCTGAAGGTATAATATATCAAAAGGGTCATTTTGTTCGTGTAAATGATCAATTCATAGTAGTAGACAAGTATAACTCACAGACAAATAATGTTGTAGGGTTTGATACGATTGAAGAAATCATTACATTTAGACAAGATCAAAATCTGTTGGATAACGCTAGTGGTTCTTTAAATGAAAGGGCTCCCGGCGCAGATCGCTTAAAACTTACTCCTAAATTAGTTAGCTTGACAAAAGATCAATCAGATGCTAACAATTTATTTTTACCTTTGATAGAATACTCACTTGGTAAACCTGCTAGACAAAGAAAAACAACTCAATTTAACTCTATAGCTAAAGAACTTGCTCAAAGGACTTTCGAGCAAAGTGGCAATTATGTGTTAGATCAGTTTCTAATTTCTACAGAAGATTTAGATGATATTGCACAAAATTCATTAGTATTTAGAACCAAAGCCGATCCTGGTACTGCATACATCGATGGTTACAGAGTTCAAACACTAGCATCCACTTTAGTTGATACAGCTAAATCCGTATCAACTATTACTAGAGACACTTCTCTTGCTATCAGTTACGGTAATTTTATACGTGTTAAAGAAGTGGCCGGATTCTTTAATTTTGCTGTAGGTGATTCTATATCATTGAGAAATGCAGCAAAAACATATCTTTCTTCATCTACAAATGCGCAATCTTCAAGTCAATTTCCAGTACCATCTGCAGCCGGAACTGAAATAGGAACTGCAAAGATACGCTCCATGCAAATAAGTGAAGGCACGCACGGCGGGTCTGATACAGTTTATATAATATATCTTTTTGATGTTAGAATGAATACGGGTAAGAACTTCAAAGATGTAAGAAGTATATTTTATGATGGTACTGGCGATAATAATGGTGTAGCGGACATAGTCTTAGATGACGGTAAAGCGGTAATATACAGTGCAAAAAATAGTTCTTTAATTTTCCCAAGTGGATTGCAGTCATTAAGTTCAGTAAATTCGATATCTTATACTTATAGAACTACTACAGATAATTTAACTCTTGGGACTAATGGAAGAATTTCAGTTTCAGTTGCGCAAAATCCTGGTGAATACTTTGATTATACTAGCCTTCTTACTCAAGCTGAAAAGAGATCACTTACACTTGTTCCATTAGCAAATACAGTTGCAACCGTAAATGCAGCCGGCGGAGTTACTGTCACAGCTGGAGGAGATACGGTAGCCAATTTAATTGGTGTGTCTACTAACTTTAGAACATCATTTAGAGCTGGCGATTATATACGAGTTGCTAATTCGGGTGGCGATTTTGAAATTAAAAGAATTATCAAGATAACAAATGCAACTCACCTTACTGTAGATACTCCGTTTGCTAACAATTTGGGAGCAGCAAACGCTGTACTGTTCTTTCCAAGATACACTCCTATTCCTCTTGGGTTCTCAGATGATCGTAGAACAGCAAACGTTCAATCTAATACAACATTAAACATCAGCATTGGTAACACTTTAAGCACATCTGTTCCAGTTGCTCTTTCATACGACGTTAGGAAGTCAACGCAAAGCGTTCCTAAAACCGTAAGAAGAGATGTTTTTGTTAAAATAGATCCTACAACCAATCTTGGGGGATCAACAGGGCCCTGGTGTCTGGGACATCCTGATATTTTTAGATTGAAAGCTGTGTATGAAGGAACAACTACGCAATTTAATGGTAACACAACAATTGTTAACGGAACAACTGAATTTATTAATTTTACTAATGATTATCTATCAGACGGAGCTGTAGTTGTCTATAGAACAGCTACAGGAAACGCTGCAATTGGAGGATTAACCAATAATCAATCTTATTATGTAGTTTCTTCTAATTCTTCAGGTGTTAAATTGTCACTGACGTCTGGTGGGTCTGCGATAGACATTACGGCAACTCCTTCTGATACTACTCAGTATCTTCTTTCCGTTTCGAACACAGATGTAGACGTAACGCAGTATTATTACATTGATCATAATCAAAGAAAAGATTATTATGATGTTGGATTCTTATATAAAAGCGCAACATATACAGTTCCTTCTAACAAACTGCTTTTAGCACAATTTGATATGATGACTGTGACTGATAATGGTTTAAAGACCGTATCTTCTTATCCGTTAAATGATGTTACATCTTTAAATTTAAATACAGCTGGAATACATACTTTAGAAATTCCAGAATTATTACACGATAATGGTGAATATTTTGATTTAAGAGACTCATTAGATTTTAGACCTTACTCATCAAACACAGTAGCTATTGCAACTGCAGTGAACGATGCGCCTCTAAACCCGCTTGAGCCATCTTCATCTACTAGATTTAATACAATAGTTGATAAGAAATTTCCATTGCCAAATTCAGTGTGTGATATAACGGTTCAAAAATATTTACCAAGAATTGACTCAGTTATTCTGTTAAGTAATACGGCAGTCAAAATAGTATCAGGAATACCAGCAGAAAAGCCGCAAGCACCAAAATTGCCAAAAGAAGGACTATTATTAAATCATTTAATAATACCTCCTTATCCTTCTTTACCCAAAGTGTTATCTAAATCTACTATTGAATATTTAGATAAAAAAACTATTAATGTTAGCGGAATTAAAAAGAGACAAATAGATCATACTATCTCTACTCCAATTACTCCAGATGGTCTTCCAACCATTCAAAGTAAACCGTATACGATGCAGGATATAGCTTCTCTCGAAAGACGAATAGCAGATCTTGAATACTATACTTCTTTGAGTTTTACTGAAGATTCTGTTAATAACTTACAATTAACTAGTTCAGTAGATACAACAACTAATAGATTTAAGTTTGGTTTCTTTGTTGATAATTTTACAACTTCTAATTTTGCTGAAGTAAGAGATCCCGGATATTATGCTCAAATATTTGGTTTTGAGTTAAATCCAAAGAAAAAACAATACAAATTAGAATATAGTTTTAACTTTAATGATCCAGAAACAGCAAGATGTATTCGTGGTAAAAAAATCATGCTTCCTAGCAGAGAAGTCACTCTCATAGGACAAAAGCAAGCAACTGAAGCTACGACTATTAAAATAGCAACGACAGAAACAACGTTCACGACTACTGGAACAGAAATAACTAAAACTACTACTAATATCAATGAAATCACGGTAGAAGAATGGGAACTAAAGACGCAAGAACAACAGTATCAAGAACTCGTTGGTGAAAAGAAACAAGTTAAAAAGAAAGTTATTAAGCAAAGAAATGTTGTAAAAGATGTAGCTGGCCCTGCAGCCCAATATGGAGAAACCATAACGCAAAAACCCGGCACCAATCAAGTACTTATGTCGTTCACCGCAAGTAAATTAGGAGGAACAATAACAACAAAGAGAGGCGGCCAGAGATCTTCTTCAAGTACTAGGTTAGAACGATATCTTTCTGGGTCATGGCAACAAATTTATGATGATGGTGGCAGCGGTATGGCATATTATTCAAAATCTTACACTTATCCAGCTTCTAATGAAACTCAATTTAGAGTCACTGCTGCCGGTGGAGGAGATATCGCCTTAACTGTCACATATCCAACGTCTACTCAAACAACGACGATAGAAAATTATGAAGAAGAAATCACTGTTACTGAAGATACAACAAGATATGAGCCCAGATCACAGACCATATATAAAGTTGATAAGACAACTAATACTACAACGAAAGAAGAAGTAATAGTTGAAACTAGCATAGAAGAAAAAACAACAAGTATAACTAAATCTTTATTTAACCCTAAACCGAGTGCATTGATGCAAATGGATCAACTATTCAATCTACCAGGGCAAATTAATTCACCAACTATTGATTTGCTTTCATTTATCCAAGACGATATTAATTCTTAATATAGGAATTGCACGATGTCATTCGAAACTAATTTTAATGGTATAAAAACTTCTGTTACAGATTTTCAAAAAGTATTTAATTTTAATGCTACTGGATTAAAAGCAAATACATATTACGATGTTATATGTGAAAGTTTAGTATCAAATCATTGTGCAGTTCAAAGACCTACTGAAACAAACAGTTATTCTAAAACTCTAAAGAGAGTTAAAAATATTGAACTTCCAACAAATGTTGATTTACAAGCGTCTGGATTAGTTAATAATGGAATTTACATCACCAAAGCAAATCTTCCATTAAAGACAGATCAAACTGGTAAAATTCAATTTGAGTTCGATGGTAGCGTTTGGATTAGAGATGGCGGCAAAGGCACTACTACTAACACTGGTTCATCGGCTTTAACACTAGCTGATTTACGTGTTAAATTTAACGTTACTTTAACATCTAATATAAATCCAAGTACAAACATTTATAGTGTTACGGATAAAGCAACTGGCAAATACATAACTGGCGTATGGGTAAGCAATGTAAACGGTGTTGAAAGTTTATCGTTTCCAGTATCTAATCCAAATATCGTAGGTCAAGCGGCTGCAACTGCATCTACACAACAACTAGAAAACGCTTTAGGCATAAAACTCAGTCCTCCATCAGGATATTCAAAAATATCTTTTGCTGGAGCTGCATCTGCTCCACTTACATCGATGAATGTGTCTTTACGAGAATCTAACTTTGTAGATCCTAAGCCGGTAAATCCTGTTCCTCTAGGGCCGCCAGATCCTCCAGTCGGTTGGGACACAACTAAACCAGAAGTTCCAGCAAACACTGTCACACAGACAACGCTATCTTCTAATACAGTATCTACATCACGCGAATTAGGTGTTCTTCGAACACGCAAACAATTTGGAACCGGCGGTCAAGTGCCGCTGTCAGAAGTATCATTGTATTTTGATTACGCACAAACATTTTACTTAGATCCTGCACAACTAGATGGTAGCCAGTTTGTGACATTGACCGGTATAAATTTATATTTTAAATCTAAGCCACATCCAAAAAATAATCAATCAGGTATTGTTAATCCTGGCGTTTATATGTTCATATGTGAAGTTGAAAACGATATTCCAAACTTACGAAGAGCTTTAAAAGAATCAATTGTAAGAAAAGATTATGATGAAATTAATGCTTCATTAAATGCTATAGATTTTACTCAATTTCTTTTTAGATCACCTATGCCATTGAAAACTGGTAAATCATATGCAATCGTTATTAATTTTGAAGATCCTCAATATTCGATATGGACAGCTACGCAGGGAAGAAAACTTATAGATTCTGAATCTATATGTGATAGCGCATATAATTTTGGTAAATTGTTTAGAGCATCAAACTACTTAGAAATAGATAATGATCCTAAAACACAAGATGATGTGTTGAAAGCTATTCCAGCAACTGATTTGAAATTTGATATCTTAGCATTAGAATTTACAGATTCAAATGGAAATTTACAAAAAGCTAGTATAGAGCTAGTTAATGATAATTATGAATTCTTAGAAATTGAAAATTCATATAGTAAACTGTTTGGATATGTTAACATTTTTGAAGCATTTGGTAATAGACAATACATTTATCAAGATTTTGGTAACTCTGCAGCAAATGTGTTTTACTATAAGCCAGGAACATTGACCGTAAATATTCCTGCCGTTGGAGCCAGGCTGTATCCTGAAGATGAAAAATTAATAGCGATTACTGGTTTAAGAAGATTTCCATCAAGCTTGATTATGTATGGAAACGGAACCAATTTTACTCGTGATTTAGATTTTGGTTCAGTGATTGTTATAACAGATGGCATTGCTTCTGATAATCTTGGGTATGTGGCTAATACGTGTGTACGTAAGGTTCAAAAAGTAGTTAATAATACTGTGATGATTTTAAATGAGCCTTGCACATTTACCGCTGTCAATGCAAGATATAAAGTTCCTGCTGCGGCCAAGATGGAAACGGCTTTCATTAATCCAGATACATTAGTTCTTATTGATTCTAATGCAGATGAAGATACGTATTTCGTATCAAACGCTGTGAATTACATAACTTTTAGTGGTGGAACTGGTTATCAAAATACTGATTACATTATATTCTCTGGTGCAAATTCTAGAAGAAATGGCACAGCTAATATTACAACTTATGCTAATGGCACTATTGCTTCAATAAATATAGTCAATACTGGCCATGGGTTTACAACAAGTCCAACAACAACGATCTACACTCAAAATAGAGTTGCTGGTGGTTCTGGAACTGGCGCTACCATAAACGCAACTATTGGAGGCCAAATAGTTGCTGAATTTTATGGATCTAAAGCTGATATAGTAAATGTTACATCTTTTCCCATCAATACTTTCATACCAAATCTTGATTTTAATATAAAAGGCGGCACGATAAGTAACACCAATATCAATTTTGCTTACTTAGATGCTAGAGCAAATACTTTTGATTTATCAGACAGCAATTTTACTCCTGTAGTTTCTGGGCAATCTACTGACATCACTACATTCGATGGCATAGTTATGTCCAAATCTTTAGAAATTTTGAATCGTGAAAGACTAGTAAGAAGTACATCTGAGGGTAAAAGTTCTTTAATTAAGTTTACATTATCTGCAGATAATAAGTATGACTCACCAGAACTACATGAAGAATTGACTTCTATCTTTGCGTTTAATAATGAAATTAATAACGATGCAACCGATGAACATACTAACTTTGGTAATGCGATTGCTCGACATATCACTAAGAAAATTACTTTTGATAAGGATAGATTTGCTGAAGATATTCGAGCCATTATAACGGCGTACAGACCGCCCGGCACAGACATAAAGCTATACGCAAAAGTACATAACTCAAAAGACGAAGACGCATTTGATGATAAAACTTGGACTGAGCTTGAAATAACTGATGCTACTTTTGGTGGAAGACTATTCAGTTCAAAAGCAAATAAGAAAGATTACATTGAATTGACTTATGGTTTCAAAGGGTGGCCTGATTACTCAACGACGATCACTGGAGATGCGTTCGTGTATTCTGCCGCTGGAAACACCACTGTAACGGGTGTAGGAACTTCGTTTGACACAGAACTAGCTAACGGTGACGTAATAGTTCTTTATGATGAACTATTTCCAAATACTACGTATGGGGTTGCCGTAGTAGCAAACACACCAGTCTCAACTTCTTTTGAAATCAATAAAGCTTTCGCTAACGTCAGCTTAGAAGCAGCAACTTTAAAGATAGGAAAAGTTGATAAGCCATACATGGTGTTTAATGACATACAAAACGATAACGTTGCAACATATTATAGCACGAGTTTAAATGAATTTACAACATATGATACGTTTGCAGTAAAGATTGTGTTGTTATCTAATAGTTCGTATATAGTTCCTAGAGTTAATGATATTAGAGCGATAGGAGTTTCGGCATAATGTCATTCGTTAAAACCGAAAAATCTGGACTTGTTCGTGATATGAATACTAAAGCGATTATAAATACCAATATATCTGAATATCATCATGTTTTAGAAAAACGAAAGCAGTCTAGGCAGATACAAACTGTCCAACAACAAATAGATGCTTTAAAAAATGAATTCACTGATCTAAAACAACTCATAATTCAACTAGTTAACGGTAGCAAATAATGTCGAGAACTGTAACACAAATAGATGTATCAGCCGATACTTTTGAATTATGGGTTAATAGAACTAATGATCTTTTGCTTGCTTTATCAACGGAAATAATAACGGCTAATGATGCAACTGCAAACACCGGGACTATTGCTGAGCCTAGAAGAGCACAACTTCTAGGTAGATTCGGTGCCAATACTCTAGTTGCCACAAACGAACTACGTGGTGGTAATGTAGGCGATTTGGGTTCAGCGTTACTAACGATCACATCAAACACATTTATTGGTGGCAACTCTACTGCAAACGCTTCCTTTGCTAATTGTCAAGCAAACGTTTGGATTGATAACGCCAACACACAAGTAAATGGCCAAATCATCACTCTTACTGGTAACACTTCAGTCAAGGGCAACAATTCAGTAGTTGCTATAAATGTTTTGGGTAATTCTTCAGTAACAAACACGATCATCAACGGAACAGACATATTCGTAAGAACAACTAATACTAGTGTAAATAGCATTTCAGTATTTACTGGTAACACTAGCATTAAAGCAAATAGCAGTATAACTTTAATTAATGCTAGAGGAAATGGAACAACATCAAACGTAGTACTAAGCGGGAATCTAACTCAGATCACTGCTAATCTAGATGTTACTGGAACAGTTCATACTATTGGAGGAAATGTTGCGTTTGACACTTCTACACTTTTTGTTGACTCAGTTAATAATCGTGTAGGAATAGGCACTACCACTCCCAGCGCTAACCTTAATGTTAATGGAAACGCTAACATTACAAGCAATGTGACTTTTGGTAATACATTACTTGTAACTGGTAACGTTACATTTGCAAATACACTAGCAGTTACGGGTGCTGCTACATTCTCAAATACGATAGACGCAAGTTCATTTGTATTAACATCATTTGCAAATAGCAACTTAGGATCAGATGTAACTAATCCTTTAACAGTATTTACGTTTGATAAGACAGTATATTCTACAGCAAAAATTACCGCTCAAATAAAATCATTAAGCGGTAATACTTTAGCTGCCGAAATGGTACTGGCGCATGATGGCACTGATCCATACATAACTGTGTATGCAACTGTTGTTTCTCCTATAACTGCTGATCCTGGTGATTTTAGTGTTGCTATAAGTGGGTCGAATGTTCAATTAAATTTTAAACAAAATTCAATAACTTCAGCATCAAAGATAGTCGCCACTTTAATCAAAGCTTAGTAGGAACATATGGCTAACACTAGATTTAAAACAGAGAATGGTCTTTTAGTCACGGGTGGTAACGCACAATTTTCTGAACAAGTTTTTATTGGAAACACTTCATCGCGAGCAAACTTAACAGTTGATGGCGAGTTAGTATTAATTAATGGCGATTTATTAGTAACCGGCGCAACGCAAATCGTTGCTGGACAAAGTTACACTGGAGACATTTTAGCTGGCGTAAACGGTTTAGATTTAGGAAATACTACAAATAGATTTGATGGGTTTTTTAATAATCTTGTAGTATATACGTCTTTAACTCCGGTAGGAAATACATTATCATTTGGTAACTCGACTGGACGTTGGGTTATGACTGGTAATAGTTTAAATCTTTCCACTACACTGACTATTGGTTCAGTCACAGTTAATAGTACATTAGCTAACCTTCAAGCTTTAAATGTAGTAAATCAAACAAATACCGCAACGCTTTATGTAACTACATCTGCTAATGTTGGAACAGCTGCAGTCATAAATACCGTTGGTATCACTCATACTGGATTTGCAAATGTAGCAGGTAGTGCTAATATTGGTGGCACTATAAGTGTTACTGGAGCTGCTAATGCCCTGAGCACTTTAGGAATCACCGGTGCTGCTAATGCCTTAAGTACTTTAGGAATCACCGGTGCTGCTAACACTCTAAGCACACTTGGTATAGGTGGGGCTGCTAATGCATTAAGTACTCTTGGTATAAGCGGGGCTGCTAACGCTTTAAGTACTTTAGGCGTTAATGGGTTACTAACAGCAGCCGCCGGTTTAACAGTTACAGGTACGACAAATGCTTCAGCTAATTTAAACGTTGGTGGAGGCGTTGCAACTACTAACGGCACTACGCTTACTAATACATCGATTGCAACTGGTAATAGTTCTATAAATTCCAGTATTTCACCTAGCCAAATACGTATCATCAACAGCGTATCTAATACGATATTAAATGCAAATCTATTATCAGTAGGAAATACTGCTAATTTAACTTCTACGACTCTCGATATTGGCGGCTTTGTTACAGTTAATTCAGTAGGTATTACGCATACTGGATTTGCTAATGTTGGCGGTACTTTAAACGTTACTGGTGCAGCCAACGCTCTAAGTACACTCGGTATAGGAGGGGCTGCTAACGCTCTAAGCACATTTGGTATGGGTGGTGCAGCTAATGCTCTAAGCACATTTGGTATAGGCGGCGCTGCTAATGCGTTAAGCACTCTAGGTGTTAGGGGATTATTAACGGCTTCTAATGGGTTTACAGTTTCTTCTGGTAACGTGATGATTACGAGCACCAACACGCATTACGTGTCTGGTAACGTAAGTTTCAATGCGCTATACATAGATGCTACTAACTCACGAGTAGGAATAGGCACAACAACACCTGATACGAAGCTAAAAGTAGATGGCGCTGCGAATATTATTGGAGCAGCTATATTATCTAATACATTGAGTGTTACTGGTGCTACTACTCTAGCTAATACATTAGCAGTAACTGGAGCTGTAACTTTATCGAACACAACAGCTGTGACTGGAACAGTTACTGTAGGCGGCGGAGTGGCTGTTGCAAATGGTGTAACTGTTACTAACACATCGATCACTATTGGAAATACCACATCAAATGTAGAAATAGGACCAACGAATGGTGTGCTTATTAGATCTACAGCTGCAGGTGCGGGTGTATACCCATCGTCTAATACTGTAGGCACTGCATTAGGAAGTTCAACACAGAGATGGGTTTTAAATGCTAATACCGGTGATTTTAGTGGTAGTATTACAGTTAATACTGCAGCAAGCTTATCAATAGGTACTATAAGTGCTACTACTAATGGGTTCAGTGCTTCTAATAATTTGATTAGAGTTGGTAACTCTTCTGTTAACACACAAATACTTCCTGCTGCAATACGAACTAATCAGAGTGACTCAGTAACTGTGCCTGGTTTTTCGTGGGTTGGTGATACTAATTTAGGTGTATATAGGCCAGCTGCGGATACTCTTGGTATTACTACCAATGGTGTTGAGAGAATGCGCGTAAATAATTCAGTTATATCTGTGAATAATACTTTACAAATAGAAAGTGGAATACTGATAACTGGCAATACAAACGCTCAAGGTAGAAGAACTCTTGTTGCTAACAGTTCTACGCCTAATGGCCCACAAGATGTAAATGCAAGTCCACAAAATGGAGATATTGTATACATATATTAATATGAGGAAATAATATGAATATTGTTGATGATTTTAATGAAAAAAAATATGTAGTGCTTAAAGAAGTTCTACCAAATGAACAGTGTAAAGAAGCATGTGATCGTCTTTTTAAGTTATATAATGAGTCTAAAACTACAAAAGATGAACAGTGTCCTGTGTCTGACGCAATCTATGGAGATGCGTTTTTTGACAATATGATGGAGCAGTTGATAGAAATATTTTCTGATGTTTCTGGTAAATCTCTTGTTCCTACTTATAGTTATGCTAGAATTTATAGAAAAGGAGAAGAACTAAAGATACACTCCGATAGACCAGCATGTGAAATAAGCGCCACCGTTACTTTAGGAATAAGCGATAAAGCATGGCCAATTTATTTTAATTTAAAAAATGAAATAGATAATAGTAATCCTTTGTTGTTAGATATAGGAGACGCCGTTCTTTATAAAGGAACAGAGATATATCATTGGAGAGAACCGTTTGAAGGAGAATGGCAATGCCAAGTATTCTTCCATTATGTAGACGCTAATGGACCATATAAAGATGAAAAGTATGATAGAAGAGATGAACTTGGAACACCAGCAGAAACTAAAAAAATAAATAAAAAACAACAAGATTTTGAACCAATAAATTATTGGTTTTTTGAAAATGTATTAAGTGAAGATTTTTGCAATTCAGTTATAGGAAAGTACTCCAATCATAATTTAGAAAAAGGATTGATTGGAAGTCACAACACTGGTGATTTAAATTTGAATATTCGTAACGTAGAAAAAACTATGCTTCCTATTCATAAAGGGATAGGTGCACATATGATCGGTTCTGGATTTGTAGCTAATCAGCAAGCTTGGAGATTTGATATAAATAATTGTTACCAAGTGGAATATCTAAGATATGAAAAAGAAGGAAGATATAAATCTCATATTGATACGTTTTTAGGATCTCCTCATAACGATTGTAGAAAATTAACTGTATTAGCTTTTTTGAATGATGATTTTGAAGGAGGTAAGTTGTTTCTACAAGTAGGAGATCAAAAAATATATCCACAACAAAGCAAAGGCACGATTATAGTATTTCCTTCTTTTGTTTTGCATGGTGTGGAAGATATTATTTCTGGAATCAGACACTCAGTCGTTTGTTGGTTGTTAGGACCTTATTTTAAGTAAATACATATGGCAAATAAAACTCATATATATGATGGCGCGTCTTGGAGACCTATAAAAAAAGTATACGTATATGATTCTGAGTCTACTGCTTGGCGACTAGTCAAATATTCATGGGTTTATGATGGGGCTAATTGGAGACAAGTTCATACGAATGCTTACATTTTTAATAAAACTTTTTCTACTCCAGCTAGCAATTATGACTTAATAAATGATATTATGTCAATGCCAGCTCCAACTGCATGGAATGGAACGGACGACATTGAAGCAACTATAACTATAAATCCAGGAATAGAAGTTTATTCTACTGTGGCAGGTAGCCCTGGATACGCATTAAGAATAGCTCCTGCACCGTCAACAAACCCAACTAAATCTTTTCCACCAGCTAGTGTTATCAACTTAACAATAAATGGTTCTATTGTAGGAAAAGGAGGAACCGGAGGAGCTGGAGGAACTGCTTCATCAACATGGTCTCCACAAATTACTCCTCCAGGTAAAGAGGTTATAAATTTTGGTCAAGCCGCTAGTGCTGGAGCTCAGGGAGGTAGAGGAGGAGATGCTTTAGTGTTAGGATACCCAGTAAATGTTACTGTTGCTCCGACTGGCTCTATTAAAGCTGGCGGAGGTGGAGGCGGCGGTGGCGGTGGCAGTGTTGCGCAGCTACCTGGTGTACCAGGTACTTATTTGTTCTATATAGCTGGTGCTGCGCGTGGAGGTGGTGGAGGAGGCGGTGGCGCCGGCAACGCTTATTCACCTGCACCAGCAGGATCTGGAGGAATAGCCACTGCAACTTCTGTTCCTCCTTCTTATCCTACAACAGAATTTAAAAACGAAAAAGGAAATGGTGCTGTAGGAGAGCCGGCACCATCTTCTTCATATGGCGCCGGAGGAGCTCCGTTTGGTACTACTGCGATATCTGTTTTTCCCTTTGGAGTAACTGCGTTTGGAGGAGCTGGAGGAGCTGGAGGAGCTGTTGGTAATGCGGGAACTAATGGAACTTCAGGAACTGCTCCTCCAATTGCAAGCCCTAATCCAGGTGCTCCAAGTCCAAATTTTAACTTTAATAATGTAATAGTTACGAATGCTACTTTTGGTGCAGGTGGAGCCAGTGGTACAGCAATAAAGGGTACAAGTTATTTTGTTTCTCCGTTTCCTCTTTCTTCTCCGCAAATAATCGGGCCAAACACTCCAACTTAAGGTGATATATGAACAAAGAAGCGCTTTTTAAAATAGAAAGAATAGATGAAATTCAAGGACAAGTAGTAGTTAAATTCATAAATAAATATGGTGATATTCATACTAATAAAAAAACATTAGAAGATTTTTATGTTACTGAAGTATATGAAACTGGTTCATTTTTTGCAAATGGAGCTCCTATTCTAGAAGAAAGACAAGTCTTAAATAACAATAATCCAAATGAAGATATAATTTATGCTTTAAATATACCTTTAGATTCAGAAGGAAAATTTGTAGATGAAGATGAGTTGCTAAAACACATTGCTAATCATTATCCGGATAATGAATTTGAGCTAAATTATAAAAGAAAAAATGCAGTGAGTCAATCTTCTTCTTTATCTCATTTAGAAGGAAAAGATTTCTTTGTAGAGCTTAAAGAGCCTGAACCAAATGAAGAAGTTAAAACTGCTTATGAGGTAATTTAAATGAATTATGAATTTCCTTCTATTATTAGAACTAAATTTGAAAAAGATTTTGTTTTAGATGTAACACCAGATGTAATTAAAGACACTGCTGGTTTTTATATCCAAAAAGGTAGCATGAAAGGCAGCATCATTTATAATGATAAAGAAATAAAAATTGATTTTCCAGAAAAAAGTCTTTTACTGGACGAAGGGTATAAACTATTCCCATCTGATGAACTAATTGAATGGGATAATGAATATCAAGCAAAAATAGTTTTAGAACAAGGTTGGAAATTAATAGTTCAAGAAGATAACACTATCACAATTTGTTTAGTATCAATTCCTGAAGATAACGTTATAGACATAGTTAGCAATAAAGGACATATTTATAGAAAGAATGATAAGATTAATTTGTTTAGAACGTATTCTGTTAAAGTTATTTCAACCGAAACACAAATTGAATTTCCAAAAGATCATTGGTTATGCCTAGCAAAAGGCAAAGTGAATATAAATGGTCTTTCAAGAAAATCAAAGTACTGGGCTAATTCTAGTAAAGATCAAATTTTAAATATTGTGAATGAAGATAGTGATGAATCAGTTATTTTCTTATCAAAGATTAAATGATTGTAATTTTGGAGTATCTTCAGACATAGATTTAAAATTTTATAAAAAGAAACAAATTTATGATATAGGACATTTATTTTTAAATGAATTACTAGTTATATTTTCTAAACAAACTATTTCAGCTAGAAAATTTGCATCTATATGTTACACTTGGGGATACCCTCAAGTATTTGATCCTTTATCGTTAAGCGGCGAAAATCAAATAAAAGCAAAAAAAATAAGTGTTTGCAATTTACCCGGATTAATAAAAGTAACTTCAAAGAAAGATAAAGATAATCATTTTGAAGGAATTTTATCTGATATTGAATTAGAATGGCACTCTGATGGAAGTGGAAAAATAAATCCATTACAAGCTATTGCTCTTTATGCACAAAGTGTAAATACACATCATCATACAGATTTTTTAGAATGTGTTACTGCGTATCAAAAATTATCTTATGAAGATAAAAAAGTTGTAGATAATTTGCATTATCTACATCTATGGAACAATGCAACAACTCTACAGTATGCTAAGCAAGATGAAGTACAATTGAAATTATTAGAATTGAGTGAAAGTTCACATACACCTATAACATTGCCTTTAATTAATGCTAGTCCGGGAGGCTATAGAGGATTTAGATATAATACTAGAGGATTTATTAAATTTGTAAATAAAACTGAAAAAGAAAATAAAGAATTAAAAAAATGGATAGAATCTTTAATTTTCAAAAAAGAATATATATATACCCATCATTGGAAACCAGGTGATATTGTTTTTATGGATCAAACAGTAATGCTCCATAGAAGAAGACCTCAAGACTTTTCTAATAGACTATTATATAGAATGCAATTTGATGTTTCAAAACTATTATGTTTAAAAAAATAAATTATGCGTTTAATGATAGTTTAATAGAAAAAGTTACACAACTTACTAATTATATCGATAAACAATCATGTGAACTATACGGTGATCCATCGAGTGGTTATATTGCTGAAAATGATGATCAACAACAAGTAATTGATTATTACAAAAATAATCGATTCAGTTCATTTGTTCATCATTCTTTTCCATTAAAGTCATTTGTCAACGAACTTCCTTCTTGTTTTTTTGAAAAAGAAACACCAAAAATTAATTGGCAAGTAATATCTGGAGGATTGTCACTTCCTGCTCATGTGGACTTACAGCGTAAATGTGCTTTGAATTTTTATTTCAAATGTGATAATGAAACTACATACTTTTATAATAGAAAAAGACAAGGTGTTTTTCTTAAAGAAAAAGATAACAAATACATAAGTAATGAACTATTCATTCCAGAATGGTTAGAAAAATGTGATGAGTTTATTGCAAATAAATATGATGTGTATCTGTTGAATACTACTGTTCCGCACTCTGTTGAAAGCTCAAAAGAACAAACTAGAATAAGCATTAGCTTTAGCTATTATAACGCATCGTTTGAAGATATATTGAAATGTTTAAAAAATTAAAATTTGAATTTCCTAATCATATAATAAAAAAATGTGAATACGTCACGAAAAATATTGATCGCTGTGTTGTACTAGATCATAATCACCTGTCTGCGTATAAATTTATTGATTATGCGCCGGACAGTGAAGAAGCTTATGTTATTAAGAAATATAACGAAAAATTTAGCATTAGTAAAAATTCAACATATGATCATAAGATCATAGATTTTCCTTGGAAAAAAATAATTGATTTTTTACCAGAGACGATTCTTCAACAAGAAATTCCTGTAGTAAGATGGCAAAAGTTTGGAGCCAATAGTATCATTGCTCCTCACGTAGATTTAGATAGATTTTGTACTATTAATTTGTATCTTTCTGTAAATAATGAACAAACTATTTTTTATAATAAAAAAAGATCCGGTATTCAATTACAAACAATAAGTGGTGGAGTTACTAATGAAAATTATATAGATGAATGGTTGGAAGAATATGATTCATTCGTTGCAAAAAAATTTGATACTTATCTACTCAATGTTCAACACCCCCATTCTGTAATTGGAACGACCAATTGTGATAGAATATCTTTGCAATTTTCATTTAAAAAAACACCATTTGAGACTATTGTAAACTTAATCGATTAAATATGTTTAGAAAATTAAATTTAGTTATTGATGATTCTATCAAAACAAAAATAAATTATTTAAAAAAATTTATTAATAAAGGTAATGTGCTTTATAGAGATGACACTGTTAATTTTCATTTTAAACAGTATCCCGATGGAACAGACGAGAAAAAACTATTTGACCAGTACATAGACAAATATACAATATATAAGCAAGTTGATTTTCCACTAAAAAATATAATTGATATATTGCCTACAGATTTTCTTCAAAAAGAAGTTCCCAAGATTCATTGGCAATTGTTTGATGGAGGAAGTTTAGTTCCTCCTCATATTGATAAAGGAAGAATAAGTGCAATAAACATTTATGTTGAAACTAATCATGAAAAGACTATAGTCTATAACAAATTAAGAAATGGCTGTAGACTCGAGACTATAAATGGTATCACTACTAATGAAAGTTTTATTCCTGAATGGTTAGAACAAACTGGTTCATTTGAATCAAATGATTGGGATGTATATTTGCTTGATGTTAGTTCTCCTCATGCTGTCATAAATATGTCTAAGAAACAAAGAATATCCATAAGCTTTAGCTTCTATAGAACTTCTTTTGAAGAATTGGATTCAAAATGTTTAAAAAATTGAATTTTAAATTTAATGATGATGTAATAAGAAAATGTAAATCTTTACTAAAAACAATCGATTTTTGTAAGCCCGTTTTAGAATTTGATAAACTTTTAGGTGAAAAAGACTATATAACCGAAGAAAATAAAGAATGCATGAATTATTACATGGATAGAAGATGTAATTATATTCTAAAAGATTTTCCATATAAAGCTATCATAAATCATCTTCCCCAAAAAATACTTGATGTAGAAATTCCAGAAGTAAGATGGTTGATGTTTGATAAAGGAGAGCTGTGTCGTGGATATCAAGCTCCTCCGCATAAAGATGATCCAGATTTTAGAAAATGTAATTTAAATTTTTATATTCAAGTAAATGATGAAGAAACTATTTTTTATAACGCAAAAAGACCTGGTGTTTGGGGTTACAGCGGCGAGATGTATATGCCAGAATGGTTAGAAAAATATGATTCATTTGTGGCTAAAGCTGAAGATAACTATTTGCTTGACGTATTGCAAATACATTCTATAGAAAACATATTTAAACCTAGAATTTTAATTTCTTTTAATTTTATGAGTCCATACAGTGAGCTTGTTAAATTAATTGATTGAGGTGATTTATGAAGATTACAAAGATCCCAGGATTAGGACGATTTGGAAATTATGTTGATGACGTTGATCTTAACACGATTACAGATGAGCAGTGGTACGATATCGGTCAATTGCATCTTAAAGGATTAGTTACAATCATTCGAGGTAATGATATAAATCATCATCATTATAATGAATTGATTGAAAAATGGGGAGGAAGCCGATTCAATCGTCCTATCTATTTTTATCAAAAATATGGTAAACCGCTAAAGCAACTCATACTAAATCGTGAATTAGATGAAGCTGATGCTCTAGTTATAAACAGCGGTCGACGCTGGCAAGTCGATAAGCGGTATTTAGGAATGATTCGTGTTACGCCAAAGAAGAATGATCGTGGGCAAACTTTAGGTATATTCGGTGATGGTGAACTCCTATGGCACTCCAACGAACCAGGCGATCCGGCATTTACACCCGGTGTTTCATTGATGGGATGGGAAAACATGATTGGCAGTTGTACTGGGTTCTGTACAACTGTTGATTGGTATGAAGAACAAACTGAAGCATTTAGAAGTGAACTCGATGAACTTGTTATGGTTCATAACTATGATAACTATGTGATGGGTAATTCTTTTGTTCCTGAGCAAGATGACTTCATGAAGAAAGCGTCATGTCCAGAAGATAACAGCAAAATACCATTGGTTATAAAAAGTCCAGGAGGAATCAAAGGATTACACTTCTCTTGTACGTCAGACTACTTTGATGGAATGACTAAAGAAGAAAGTAAACGATTGATTGATATTATTAAGAAAGGAATCTTTCATGAAAAATACATATATAAACATTGGTACAAGCATGATAAAGATCTTTTAATTTTTGATAATTCAATCACTTTACATAATCGTGAAATTGAAAATGATGGACATATGCCAAATCGCGTAGCTTATCGGATTCAGTTTGATTATGATAATTTAACAAGAGGAGTATATCTTCCATTCTTTCAAGATGAATATAATCAAAAGAAGCTTCATAGACTGGATCTTTTAAAGAAAGCTATGGAAGGAATGGAAAAGGGCTACGGTAAGCAAAGTGTATAGAGCAACTGAGTGTTTAGCGTGTGGTTCATCTGATCTTTTAATTAGGCCTGGTTTCTTATCAAGAATAATCGTATGGAGAACTACTGGTACTGATTTTGGAGAAGATATTCAAAATAATGTTATGATTTGTTCTAAGTGTACGTTTGAGTTTAGTGAATTTAGATTGTCAAATGATGAAGAAATAAAATATTACACAGATTATCGCAGCGCAATGTACGATCAACAAAGAAAGATTTGTACTCCATTTTATGAAAATTTAAAAACAATATTTGAACAACCTTGGTATATAGAGACAAGAAAAAAAGCTGTTAGCGATTTAGTTAGTAAGTTTGTAGATCCTCTTAAGATTAATAGCTTGTTAGATTATGGTGGAGATACCGGCTGTTTAATTCCAGATGTTTTTAAAACAGCAAAAAAATATGTTTATGACTTAAGCAATAGATCATTAATCAATGATGTGTATTTGTATAATTTAGAAGACAAGTTTAAATTTGATTTGGTTATATGTTCTCATGTGCTAGAACACAAATCAAACCCGTCTGATTTGATAACGCAGCTAAAAGAATTAATGAATGAATCAGGATTACTCTATCTTGAAGTGCCATATAAAGAAGTTTATCCTATTCCACCAAATACATTTGATGAACATTTGAATGAATGGAATGAAAAATCATTGAAGAAATTTCTACAAAGACACAATATAAATATACTAAAGATGGGTTTATATGATATTGCAAATGGATCTGTAGCCCTTAAAGTATTGTGTAAATTAAATGGTGGTGTATCATGAAAACTACAAAGATTCCCGGATTAGGTAGGTTTGGTGTTTTTATAGATGATCTTGATTTAGATCATGTTTCAGATGAAGAATGGACAGAAATAGGAAAAATTCATTTAGAAACTCTCGTTACTATACTTCGTAATGTAAAATTAACTACGGCTAAGCATTATGAAAATTTAGTGCGTAAGTGGGGGCCGCCAAGACACAACCGTCCATTACATTTCTATGAAAAATATGGTGGCAAGAAGATTAAAGATCTATTTTTCAACAATGAACTCGATGAAGATGATCGAGGAATAGTTCTTGGTTCAAGAGATTGGTTAGTAGATAAGCACCTCAACATTTCACGAGTTACTGCTCGTAAGAATGAAAAAGGTAAGTCTTTGGGTTTATTTGATGACGGTGAACTAAAATGGCATAGCAATGAGTGTGCAGACGTCCTCTTTACTCCTGGAGTAGCATTGCTAGGTCGAGAGTCAATGATAGATTCTTGTACTGGATTCGTCACTACAGTTGATTGGTATGAGGAGCAAACGGAATCATTTAGGTCTGAATTGGATCAGATGATTGTAGTTCATAATTATGAACCCGGCAGAATCAATCCTGTTTACAATGAAAAACAAGAAGCGTTTTATCGTGATAATTCCTGTCCATATCCAAATGCAAGACTACCAATTGTTATTAAAAGTCCTGCGGGCATAAAGGGAGTTCACTTAGGTATCAATACGTTTGATCGTATTGAAGGGATGACAAAAGAAGAATCAGATAAACTATTCAAGTATATAGAAGATACAATGTTCGTAGACAAGTACATCTATAAGCATTGGTATCAGCAAGACAATGATTTACTCTTATTTGATAATTCAATTACTCTTCATAATCGAGAAATCAAGAACAACGGAACTTCTCCTAATCGTTTGGCATGGAGAACACAATTTGATTATGATAATTTAGTTGGAACATATCAACCGTATTATCAGCAAGAATTTAATGATCTTAGAAATCAAAAAATGGAACTGTACTTAAAAGCTATAGGATGATATATGATCAAAAAAACTAAATTTAAAATAGAAAAAATTAATTTGCAACAAGGACTATGCACAGTAAGACATATCAATCCGTATGGTCCAGTTGAATCTGAAGAGATTAGTATAGAAGACGCAGCTAAACAAGACAATCCAAATCATGACATATTAGCTACGTTCAATATTCCACTACAAAACTATGAATTTATTTCATCTGAAATGCTCATAGATTACATTGCAAAAAACTATCCAAGCACAGCATTTGAAGATTACTTGATTATGAAGCTAGCAGATAAAAGAGAAGATCTTTATACACTAGTTGGTGAAACATTTGAGAAAGATGTAGAAGTTCCAGAAGAAATTTCTCTTGGTGGATTGCTTATGACACAGTTTGATGAAGGCGCAGGAATAGAAATTTCTACGTTATAGCATGAAAATAATTCCTACAATTTATAGATCGTCTTTTAAAGAAAACAAAACACTCTTCATGCATCATATGGAATATCTTCCTAGGTGCTGTGGTACATATATCAGTAAGGGATCATTCAAAGCTTTTTGTAAGTCTGATGATTATTACGAAGAGTTTATTTTTAAAGAAAAAACTGTGATGATTCCAGGTTTCTACAAACCACATGGTGTTAAGTATTTTATTCCTTTAAATGAAAGGCATTACGTTGAATCATGCAAATCAGGATGGAATCTGACTGCGCTAGAAGATGATTCATCTTTAAATTGTATTTTTTATCCTTTAGGAGATAAGCCTAGAAATGAGCTAGTAAAATACACAGTAGTTCCAGGCACAAATGATAAAACATGGGATCATACACTTATCAGGGTGCCATCGGAAACAACATTGATGCTTTCCGATGCCTATACTATAGACACACAGACACAGATCTTTTTCCCCAAAGACTATTACTTAGTAGTTGTTTCAGGAAGAATAAATATCAATGGCGTTGATAAACTAAAGAAATCTTGGACAATATCATCTAAAGATCAATTGATAGATATAGAAAATACATCCAATAAACAATCTTTAATATTTTTATTGCGATAGCTATATTATACACATTTTATAAATTATGAACATACTTTGGAGACAGTAAATATGGAAACTGTGAAAAGAACAATTGCTAGAACAATTAGTTATAGATTAACAGCATTTGTTATGACAATCATTTGGACATGGCTATTTACTCATGATTTAGGAAAAAGTACTATTTTTAGTGCCATTTTACATATGCTGTTGAGTATTGATTACTACATTCATGAACGCATTTGGTTGAAGATTAAGTGGGGGAAGATTATAAATACCAGTAAATAAAAACAACCAGAGTTGTATTATAAATGGCAACGAAAGCAAATCTAGTCGTAGATCAAGGTACAACTTTTACAACAACTATCACGGTAACCGATGATGAAGGTGATGCTCTAGACTTAACTGGTTATACTGGATCTGCTCAAATACGTAAACACTATACATCATCCAATTCAGTGTCTTTTGATGTAACAGTCAATGAATCTACAGGTGAAGTTACTCTAGCTTTAACTGCAAACGCTACATCAAACTTAGTAGCCGGCCGCTATGTTTATGATTGCGAATTAAATAGTTCTGGAACCATCTCAAGAATCCTAGAAGGAATAGTCACAGTAACACCACAGGTCACTAGATAGTGAAAGCGACTATACCACAAGTTACACGGCAAAGTGTAAAAGTAACTAATTTAGGCGGAACACTTACTTCGTCTTCGCCTATCACATTAAAGAACCAGATAGTTGAGATAACTTCCATTGAGAACATAGCAGATGTATCTGAAATCAATGTGACAGATGGAGCTACATTAATATATAACTCTTCAACAGATAAATACGAGATAAAACCGTTAAACTTTGATGATTTAAGTGGTGACATAGACGGCGGAACATTCTAAAAGGAAATTCTATGGCTAACTTAATCCAGATAAAACGTAGCGACACAACTGCTACTCCTACCTCGCTAGCCAATGGCGAACTTGCATTCTCAGGTTCAAGTAACGTACTCTTCATTGGTATCAAAGATGTAGTGGTTCCAATCGCTGGTGGTAGGTCACCAGGAACATTGGTTGCAAACCAAGCAATCGTTGTAAACGCATCTTCTTTGGTCGACACGATCAAAGTTGGTAACACAGTTTCAAACGTAACCACTAATACTAGCGGTGTATATCTAGCAAACAGTACTTCCAATACACGACTAACGATTCCTTCTACTGCAGAATGGACTTCTGGTAGTTACTGGTTAAACGCTAACGGACAGTGGAGCACGATTCCCGCAGCGGCTACGTCTTTAGACGGTCTAAATGATGTAACCATCACCAGTGTTGCGAACAACGATCTTCTTGTATATAACAACACAACTTCTCAATGGATAAACAAAGCAGCTGGTAACGGATTCGCTTTTAGTTCACAGGCTCCATACGTTTTAGCTAATAACGGTATCATAGCAAATACGACTGGTATCTGGGTAGACGCAGCGAATGGTATCATTGTAACATCGGATGGTGTCAATGTTTTAGCTGGTAACAACCAACTTGTATCAAACACAACTGGTCTTTGGATCTCAGGAGTCACCTCTTCTCAGATAACTGGTGATATTGCATTAGGAACACAAACATCTGGAGACTACGTTGCTAGCATCACAGCCGGCAATGGTTTGACCGGAACAGCAACAGGTGAAGGATCAACTCCTACTCTAGCAGTTGGTGCAGGTAATGGTATCACCGTAAATGCAGACGACATTACGGTCGATGCGGCTAACGGTATCATTGTAACTGCTGACGGTGTTAATGTTCAAGGTGGAACAGGTGTAACTGTTAATGCTACCGGTGTTCATATTGGTCAAGCAATTGGAACTGGATCTTCAGTAACTTTCCAAGACCTTACAGTCAACGGTAACACAGCTCTAGGTTCAGACACAGCAGATCGTGTCTCCATCAACGGTTATGTCAACACAGCAATCGTACCAGAAGCAAACAACACTCGTGATCTAGGCACAAATGGCTTAAGATGGAACAATACATACAGTAGAAACTTTTTTGGTAACACCATTACCATTGAAGCTGACGCTACAATCTCTGGTAACCTATATGTCTATGGCGATCTAGTTACTCTTAACGTAGCTAGCCTTTCAATTGAAGACCCACTAATTGAATTAGCAAGAAACAATAATTCAACTGACACGTTAGATATTGGCTTCTTTGGGCACTACAACGCCGGCGGCGGTGATTCTGAACATGCAGGCTTGTTCAGAGACGCGTCTGATAACAAGTTTAAGTTTTTTACAGGGCTAACCATATCTCCAACTACAACAGTAGATACAGGAGGAACAGGGTATGCTCAAGGAACTTTGGTTGCATACCTAGAATCAGGCGGGTTAGTTACAAACGCTACTCACGTAGCCCTTACGGCTAATTCTACTGTCAATGTATCAATCACAGCAAACAATTTAACGCTTAGCAGCCCATTGGTTGGCACCTCCGGCGGTACGGGCTTAGCTTCTTATACAGCTGAAGACATACTCGTAGCAAATAGCTCAAATGGGTTTAGAAAGCTTGCCGTTGGAGCTGAAGGATTTGTGTTACAAGTCACAAGTGGCGTAGTTACATATGGATCTCTTGATGGAGGAACTTTCTAAACATGAATGATGTTGAATTTGTAAATGCATATATTGTTAAGTTGAAAGCAACGATAGATGATCTCTTAAATAAAAATATTATATTGGAGACGCGTCTGTCGTTGCTTGAACCTAAAGTTGCACAGTATCAAGCTGAAATAGCAGCTTTACAACAAAAAATAAATACTAAAGAGAAAAAAGAAAAGAAAATAGAAGAGTCAACGTTTTAAATTACATCCCTTGGTATATACCAAGTAAAAGGGAAGGCACATGCCAAACAAGATTCAAATCAAGCGTACGACAGTCACAGGTCGTACTCCGAATACCACCAATTCTGGTAATTCTCAGTTCATAGATACAGGTGAACTCGCCCTCAATCTTACCGATGGTAAGATGTTTTCTTCTAATGGAACTGCTTACTTTGAAGTCGGATCCAACCTAAATTCAATAGCAGTCGGCGGAACATTTACCGCTAATTCAACGCTTGTAAATGCAGCAGCTCTTAACGTTGTTAATCGAACAAACACAGCTACACTATACGTAACCACATCTGCGAATGTTGGTACTGCAGCAGTTATTAATTCTACTAGTTTTACACATACTGGTAGAATTAACGCCAATTCAGGTATAAAAATAGGAAGTGGTTATTCACAATATGAAACTATTGTAGCGTTTGGTTCTGATGTGGCAGGAACTTGGAGAAAAATTGCAGAAGTATCTTTAGTAAGTGCACAATATTCAACAGCTGCATTTAAAGTAGATATTATAGATCCTAACGTTAACCATGGAGACCAATCTAATTCCTGGAAACCAGATATTCTTACTTATTATGTTTCTTGTGTTCGGCAAAATGATGTTGTTACTGATACACCTGATCAATGTTATGTAAGAGGGCCAGCTAATCATATAAGGGCCGTCAAAACTAGCACAGGAAACTATGAAATACAAATTGCAAATGAAGCAATAAATCGAGATTATTTTGTTAAAATACAATGTTATGTTGAGAATGCAAACGATAATGGAGGAATAACTTTTTTCAACGGATCAACTGCTGGATCTACAGGAACAGCACAGTACGATGCAGTTGTTGGTTCATCTATAAATTTCTTCGAATCAATAAACATAGGTAACTCAAGTGTAAGAATTTTTGCTAATTCTACAACTATTAATGTTGGCACTATATTTTCCGTTAACTCTTCTACATTGGTTGTAAACAGTACTAGTGCTGTTGGAACATTAATAAAAGTTTCTCATACATCAACTGGTAATATTCTAGTAATAGAAGATGAAAGTTCTGAAACCTCTCCTTTGGTTATAGACGCATCTGGTTACGTAGTACTAGGATCTAATACCGCACCAGCTGTTGGAACAGTAGGAACTAGTAGAATAACAGCAGCAGGTGCAGCTGCTGATTTAGCATCCATTGGTATATTTAGAAACGATGAAACTGCTGGCCCAGCTGCTTTAACTTTTGGAAAAACACGCGTTACTACTAGTAATTTAGCTATAAACGATGTAGTAGGAAGAATTGAAGCAGCAGGCAACGATGGTACTGATAACAGAACGCCTTTATCAAGAATTGAATTTGTTGTAGATGGCGCTACAAGCCTAGATGATATGCCTGGTAGAATTGTGCTTTCTACAACAGCAGACGGTGCATCTGCTGTTACTGAAAGAATGAGACTTGATAGCACTGGTCTAACAACAGTAAATACTAATTTGTATGTAGTCTCTAGTGCTAACGTTGCATCAGCATTCTTAGCCAACTCTACCGGTGCGTATCATACTGGCACCATGAATGCAGCTAGTCATACTGTTGGAACTAATTTCACATCAAATAGTTCTCAAATGGTTTTAAACGCACCAAGTTATACTGTTTCTTTTTCTAATACAAATGGATCAGCTACTAACTACATAACTTGGAGTACTTCATTACAACAAGCTGTTCCTTCTGTTACGACTAGAAGTCTTGGAACAAAGCTAATATTCTATGATGGTCTTTCTGGATCAACTACAGATTGGGCATATGGTTTAGCTGGTAGTGAAATGTGGGCTTCAGTAGGTACTACTACTGGTACATTCAGGTGGTATGCAGTCACTACTGCGTTCATGACAAGCAACACCTCGTTCTTAAACCACACTGCTCAAGTAAGAGTAGGTGGTGGTGTTGGTACAACCAATGGCGTTGCTATCACGAATACAAGCATCACCGTAGGTAATACTGTAACCAATTCGTTCATGACTCCTAGTACTTTGCAAATAGGATCGTCGATTACAGCAAACGCAACTAGTGCAAACTTGTTAGTTAACACAGCAATATCTGCTATCATCGCCAACGGTTCGATAGGAACATCAGGGCAAGTATTAACATCAAACTCAACTGGTATATATTGGAGTACGGTGAGCGGTGGAGGTGGTGGATCTGTTACCAAATATTCGGCTAATATTGGCAATGGTTCTGCTACTTCTATAACAGTAAATCATAATTTAAATAGTGACAATGTGTTTGTAACTGTTATAGAAAACTCTACTGGTTATTATGTCTATCCAGATATCAAATATAGTACCAGTAATTCTACTATATTTGAATTTGTAGATGCTCCTACCACTAATCAATATAAAGTAATAGTTCTCTAAATAACATGCCTATCAACAGCATATCACCCACATGGGTGTCTGAAGTAAAAACTAAAGCGTGGGGCGATTTACCTACCGCAGACAACAGCACGATTAGCTCTACTTTATCTGCTTGGAAAGGCTTTAGATCTTTATTACAAAAAAGCACTACGGCAGGTCGACCATTTACTACTGATATCGTTAGCACTTATAGTCTTATCTACACAACCGATACTAATTATGCTGGAGGTGTCTTAGATGTTAATGGTGACATACATTTTATTCCTCAAAATGCAATTAGAGGACAAAAAGTTAGTCCTTCGGGAACTGTATCCACTTATTCACTAGTATATACAACAAGTTCTGCATATTTTGGTGGTGTTCTTGCGCCTAATGGTGATATACATTTTATCCCATATGTTGCAAGCATAGGCCAAAAAGTAAATGCATCTGGAACAGTATCTACTTATACATTAGTTTATACAACAGATTCAGGAGCATATCGAGGCGGCGTTCTTGCTCCTAATGGTGATATACATTTTGTTCCAGAAAATGCGAATATAGGTCAAAAAATAAATGCATCTGGAACTGTATCCACTTATTCACTAGTATATACTACAGGTGCTGCATATTTTGGTGGAGTTCTTGCGCCTAATGGTGATATACACTTTGTTCCATGCTTTGCTAATGTTGGACAAAAAATTGATTCATCCGGCACTGTATCCACTTACAGTTTAGCATACACGATAGATAATGCTTACAGCGGCGGTGTACTAGCTCCTAATGGGGACATACATTTTATTCCATTTTCTGCTGTCGTTGGACAAAAGATTAATATCAATGGCGTCGTGTCTACTTATAGTTTATTATATACAACAAATCTAGGAGCATATAATGGTGGCGTTCTTGCTCCTAATGGTGATATACATTTTGTCCCTCACAATGCACTGATAGGACAAAAAATTAATGCAAATGGAAATATATCAACATATTCATTAGTTTACACAGCTGCTGGTTCAACGTTATATGCAGGAGGAGTTTTAAATAATTTGGGCGAAATACATTTTATTCCTTATTTCGAAGCCCGAGGTCAAAAAATATCAACTCTTCCTGTGATACCGTTCGATTCTTCGACATGCCAGTCTCCTTGGCTAAATAAGTTTTAGGAGAAACCTATGGCAGAAACTTGGATTATCTCACCAAACTGGGTTCAAGATGTACTAGAAACACAATATGGAGCACTTCCATCTGTTCCTTATACTCCTTCTGAAGAGACAAAAGATAATTTATTACAGCATATTGACAGAAGTGTTCAGGGAGGAAAACTATTCACTACTGATATAGTTTCTACATATTCATTAGTGTATACTGTAACTGGTGCTTATATTGGTGGAATTATTGCTCCTAATGGAGATATACATTTTATTCCAGCAGCCGCAAATAGAGGACAAAAAATAAATTCGTCTGGTATCGTATCTACTTATTCATTAGTTTATACTTTAAGTTATGCTTATCGTGGTGGTGTTCTTGCATCCAATGGAGATATACATTTTGTTCCTTTATTCGCAAACCGTGGACAAAAAATAAATTCATCTGGTGTCGTATCGACATATACGTTAGTTTATACTGCAAGTGATGCTCATTCTGGTGGCGTTCTTGCACCCAATGGTGATGTACATTTTATTCCTTTGAATGGAATTAAAGGACAAAAAATAGATTCATCTGGTACTGTATCAACATATTCATTAGTGTATACTGCAACTAACGCTTATGTTGGCGGTGTTCTATCACCTAATGGTGATATACATTTTGTTCCTTATAGAGCAATTGTAGGACAAAAAGTTGATACCAATGGAACTGTATCAACATATAGTTTAGTATATACTATTACTAATGCTTACCAAGGTGGTGTTCTAGCACCCAATGGTGATGTGCATTTTGTCCCAGCAAGTGCAACAATTGGACAGAAAATTGATATCAATGGAGTTGTATCGACGTATAGTTTAGTTTACACAGCAAGTGGTGCTTATGTTGGCGGTGTATTAGCACCTAATGGTGATATACACTTTGTTCCTAATAATGCAAATAGAGGCCAAAAAATAAGTGCATCTGGAATAGTATCTACTTATTCATTAGTATATACTCGCACCTCTGCATATCAAGGTGGAATTCTAGCACCTAATGGTGATATACATTTTATTCCAGAAGTAGCAAATAGAGGACAAAAATTAACAACCAATTCCGCCATACCTTTTGGAATAGGCATGTGTGCTTCTCAATATTTAAATAAATTTTAAAATATGTCAACAAGAAAAATATCTCCAAAATTCATAACAGAAGTTCATGATACTGTAAGATGGACTCTTCCTACATCTGACAATAACAATATTGATTCTGCTTTAGTTGCTTGGACAGAAATGAAGAAAATGTTAAGTGAATCGGTGCAAGGTGGAAAGCTATTTACTACTGATATTTCATTAACATATAGCTTAATATATACAGCTACATTTGCTTATACTGGTGGCGTCTTAGCTCCTAATGGTGATCTACATTTTATTCCATACAACGCAAACAGAGGTCAAAAGATAAGTGCTTCTGGAACAGTATCCACTTACACTTTAGTTCATACAGCAAGCGCAGCTTATAATGGTGGTGTACTAGCTCCTAATGGTGATATACATTTTGTTCCAAGAAGTGCTGTTGTGGGACAAAAAATAAATGCTTCTGGTGTCGTATCAACTTATAGTTTAGTATATACAGTAAGCACTGCTTACGCTGGTGGTGTACTAGCTCCTAATGGCGACATACATTTTGTACCACTTAGTGCAACTATAGGACAAAAGATAAATTCTAGTGGAGTAGTAAGTACATATACTTTAGTGTATACAGCCGCCACCGCTTATAACGGTGGTGTTCTAGCCCCTAATGGTGATATTCATTTTATTCCGCTTGCTGCAAACATAGGACAAAAAATAAGTGCATCTGGAGTCGTATCAACATATAGTTTGGTGTATACCGTTAGTAGCGCATATAGTGGTGGTGTGTTAGCTCCTAATGGAGATATACATTTTGTTCCTACTGCTGCTATTGTAGGACAAAAAATAGATATTAATGGAACTGTATCCACTTATTCATTGGTGTATACAGCAAGCTCAGCTTATAATGGTGGTGTACTAGCTCCTAATGGTGATATACATTTTGTTCCAAGAAGTGCTGTTGTGGGACAAAAAATAAATGCTTCTGGTGTCGTATCAACTTATAGTTTAGTATATACAGCAACTCAAGCATATAACGGTGGTGTTCTAGCCCCTAATGGTGATATACATTTTGTTCCTATTTCTGGGAATAGAGGACAAAGATTATCAAGTTTCAGCGGAGTAAATTTTAGTCAAGCAGTTTGTATGAGTTCGTTTTTAAATAAATATTAATTGAGAGGTTTTTATGTATAGTCGTGATAAAATCATTAAGACATTGAGAGATATTACAGCAGAAGTGACTGATGTAAAACCATACGTTATCATAGCACAACCCAGAAGATCCAAGAAAGAAACCCCAGCACAATATTTTGAATTATCCAAAGGCGCCGCTTCTGTCGATTTATCTGGTTATTCTTATAATTTTGTTGACATTGAAGGTGAAAAGGTTGATGTAGCCAGAAATTATTTGATGGACGTTTGTTTAGAAAGCGGCGCCAAATATATGTTATTCGTGGGAGAAGACACTGTACTTCCTTGGTACGGATTCGCTAAACTCCATGAAACGGCTGAGGCTAATCCAGGTTCAATTGTTGTCGGCGTCTATTATTTCAAATTTAGTAATCCCATGATTATCGTGAAGGATAAAGACAACATCGCAAGACCTGCAAATGTCGATCCTGGTCAGGTATTTGAAACCTGGCAAACAGGAATGGATTGTATGTTGATTCCTATAGAAGCACTCAGAAAACTTAAAGAAGAAGATCCTGAACTTCCATTCTGTTGCATAGGATACGGAATAGAAGATTTACCCTTTATTGGTGAAGACAATTTCTTTCAATATAGAACAAGAAAAAATGGAATCAAAACTTTAGTCAATACGGATGTTCAATGTCTTCATGTCGATTTAGCTTCTGGTAAGTACACGGCTCATCCAAGTGTAAATCTCGATGACTACATTACAGCCATAGATATCACCGGCCCATTGACACCAAAAGATAGAAAGGGTGTAGACAGAAGATGGGTAGAAAGATTACCGGAAGGATCAAATAATTTTAAGACTTTAATTAAAAATCAAAAGAATCCTAAATTATATTTCAATATTTCTGAACAGAAAAAACAAGACTATATCTGTGTAAATATTTTTGCCGAACAAATAGACTTTGAAGAACTTAAGATAGATGATAATACGGTCGATGAGATCTTTATTTCTCATTCATTGAATTATATCCCTCTGAATAAAAATATGGCTGCTATCTCTGAATTAAAAAGAATCTTAAAACCAGGTGGAAAGATTATATTTGAAGAATTAGATTTAGAAAAAATGTGTTCTGATTTTGTAAACAGTAGACCAGAAGACAAGAATTTCTTAACTATGTGTCTTTTCAATAATTTTTCTTCTTCTAAATTCAATAAGATTGAACACGCATATTATCCTGATAGATTAAGACAAATATTAAATGATGTAGGATTTAAAGATATACAACAAACAGATTGTCAAGACTTCTATAGACCTGGTCCTTCTTTTAGATTTGAGGCTTTGAAGTAATGGATATCTTTATAATTAATCGTGATCTAGTAACATGGCCGAAAGCCATGGTGAATAAAATTAAACAAATGAAAGGTATAGATAGAATATTCGTTGTAGATAATGATTCTTCATATGTTCCTTGCCTAGATTGGTATGAATCCGATAAAGATATTCAAGTAATCAAATTAAATCAAAATGTTGGTCATAGATGTGTTTGGGAACTCAATATACCAAGTCAATTTGATTCGGATAAATATATAGTAACTGATCCAGATTTGGATCTTACTGACTTACCAATTGATACCTGTTTACATTTAAAACAATGTCTTGATGATAGACCCTCATTGACAAAAATAGGAACATCTCTTAGTGTTGACGATGTTCCTGATGATTCTATGTATTTTGTTTCTCAATGGGAAAAATTTATATGGAAAATGAAAGCTGATGAGCAAGTAATCTATGCTCCAGTAGATACTACTTTTGCATATTATGATGCATCTAGAGCAAAGGGATATCATATAGGAGGAGCAAGAACTAAACCTCCTTATGTCGTTAAACATATACCTTGGTATTATACCGAAGACATGTTGAGAAAGGATGAAGAATTTTTGTATTATTTGAAAAATGCATCAGCATCATCGTCTCTTAAAATGAATTGTGCTTTGGTGAAAAATATTATAAAAGAATAATTTGGAAGATTATAATGAATGATTTGAGAAATATATTTCACAATGAAATAACATTGTTTAGTGATAAGTGGGATCCTTATTTTGATGTTTATGAAAGGTATTTTCATAAATTTATAGAAAAAGAAATTACTTTAGTGGAAGTAGGTGTGCAAGGCGGCGGTAGTCTTCAAATGTGGAGAAAGTATTTTGGTGATAAAGCTAAAATAATAGGAATTGATATAGATCAAGCCGTTCTTAGACATTCAGATCATTATGACATTAATACAGAACTACGAATTGGTGATCAATCTTCTGAAGAATTTTGGAATAGTTTTTTAAAAACGATTCCTAATATAGATGTTTTTATCGATGATGGCAGTCATAAGATGAAAGATCAAGTTGTAACATTTGAAAATGTATTTCCATCTTTGAGCTTAGGAGGAATATACATTTGTGAAGACACTCATACAAGTTATTGGAATGAATGTGATGGTGCAATTTATTCTTACAACACTTTTGTAGAATATTCAAAAAGACTTGTGGAAGTGATAAATTATCAACATGTTAGAAGGCATGAATTGGTGAATAATAAATTATTAAAGATTTGTGATGATTTAACTTCAATTCATTTTTATGACAGCATGATTGTTTTTATTAAGGATGGTAAAAAAGAATTTAAAAATGTTCATGCAAATAATAAATTGAGAAATAATATCTTTAGTTAGGAGAAGATATAATGTCATTTACAGTAGAAATTGCTGGAGTTCAAGCACAACCATCTCCAGAGACAAGAAACCTAGTATATTTAAAGGTATACTATGATCAAGAAGTATATTCTTGGTCAATATATATTTCTCCAGCAGAAGATATGGAAACTTATGTTCAGGCAAACGCCGAACGAATCAAGAAAGATATTGATCTAAAAGAATTAGAATGGCAAAATCTTGATCCTAAAACCAGAACAATTACAGATATAGATGGTAATCAAATAACAGTAGATATTTCAAAAGATGAAATAGTTAAACCTGATGTGCCAGATTACTATGCCAAAAGAAGGGTTGAATACCCAGATGTTACAGAACAATTCGATTCATTTTGGAAAGGAATTGGGTCAACTGAATATCTGGACATGCAACAAAAGATATTAGAAGTTAAAAACAAATATCCCAAAATTCTAATTGATTCTGATTTAGCAGATCTAAAGGTGTCCAAGCTACAATATATAACAATCATGAGAAACGCAGCGTTGGCTAGCCTATACACCGATTGGAATAATGATAGATGGGATGCAGATGAAGGCACATCTACTAGAATAGCCAATGTTTTGACCATGATTGAACAGGCAAATGCTTCTGGAATACCTACACCTCAGGCTATTCCTTGGAGAACATATGATAATCAAGACAGATACTTGACTGTTCCAGAAATGATTCAATTGGGTGCAGCCATTTTTTCTGCCCAACAAGTTGTTTGGAATAAACAAGCTACTTTGAAAAATGAAATAACTTCTGCTAGTACTATTGACGAAGTAAATTCTATAGTCTGGTAAAAAGATAAATAGCTATAAATGCAAATTGGAGTAATTTATGGCTGTCCCAACTACTAGAGCCACGTTTAAAGAATACTGCCTTCGTCGATTAGGAAAACCTGTAATAGAGATTAACGTAGACGATGATCAGGTAGAAGATCGCATAGACGATGCTTTACGCTATTACTGGGACTATCACTTTGATGGTAGTGAGAAGATCTACTACAAGCATGCAGTGACATCACAAGATCAAGAAAACAAGTACATAACTCTACCAGAAAATATCATCGGTGCAGTTAGCATATTCTCAATAGCAGATCCTTCCATTCGTTCAGACGATCTTTTCAACATTAGATATCAGATCGCTTTGAACGACTTATACACTCTTACTTCAGTCTCAATGGTGCCATACTATATGGTCATGCAGAACTTAGCCCTCATAGCTGAGTTCTTAGTGGGTAAACAGCCCATTCGCTACAATCGACACATGAATAAGCTCTATGTTGACATGGATTGGTACAGCATTAGTGTAGGAGAATACTTACTAGTTGAAGCGTATGAAGTAGTAGATCCCGAAGTTTACGTTGACGTATGGAAAGATCAGTGGCTCATGAGATACGCTACTGCATTGATAAAGCGTCAATGGGGATCTAATTTAACTAAGTTCACCGGAATGCAATTACCGGGCGGAGTACAGTTCAATGGTGAAAAGATCTACAATGATTCTATTCAAGAAATAGAAAAGTTAGAAGCGGAGATGATAAACTCATATTCACTTCCCGTTCTTGATCTCATAGGCTGAGCTGATGCCTACTAACGTCTTCTTCAATAATTTTCAAGCCAGTCAAGAGCAACTCTTGATTGAAGACCTTGTTATTGAGTCCATAAAAATTTACGGACATGATGTATATTATTGTCCTAGAACGTTGGTGAATAAAGACGAGATATATGGTGAAGACAGTATATCTAAGTATAACACTCAGTACATGGTTGAGATGTACATAAAGAACGTCATGGGCTTCCAGGGTGAAGGTGACTTCATGTCAAAGTTTAACCTTCAGATTCGTGATCAGATGACCTTGACGATTGCAAGAAGAACGTTCTTTGATGAGATAGGAAACGTCGAGAGTATAGATCGTCCTCAAGAAGGAGATCTAATTTACTTTCCATTGAATAAGAAGATCTTCATAGTCAAGTTCGTAGAGCATGAAGCTATTTTTTATCAGTTAGGTGCGCTACAAACTTATGATCTGCAATGTGAATTGTGGGAATACTCTAATGAAATATTGAACACCGGTATAGAAGATATTGATAAACTGCAAAAACAGTATTCGTTCGATATGTCAGCTTATGGCATCACTACAGAAGATGGATACTTCATCAAAGATGAAGATGGATATGATCTCATTCAAGAACAATACAACTTCTCTACTCAAGTTGGTGATTCATTAGAAGATAATGATGAAATTGAAACTGAAGCTGATAACATATTAGATTTCAGCGAGCGAGATCCTTTCAGCGAAGGGGTGTACTGAGATGTTTTCAACTTTTTATCACGGCACAATCAGAAAATATGTAGTAGTATTTGGCACTCTATTCAATAACATCTACATAAATCGTGTCAATTCCACCGGTGAACAAGTACAAACAATGAAAGTGCCACTTTCATATGGCCCTAAAGATAAATTTTTGGCTAGGCTAGAAAACGATCCTACTTTCAATCGACCGGCTATGGTATTACCAAGAATGGCTTTCGAGATCAGTTCGATGAGCTATGCTTCTGAACGTAAGTTGAATACAGTAAATCGAAACATGAAAGCCGTTGCTGATACGAATAAAGTCTTATATAACTATATGCAAGTTCCGTATGATATAGGGTTTACTCTTTACATAATGGTAAAAAACGCAGACGATGGAACTCGAATTATTGAACAAATACTTCCATACTTTACTCCTGAATGGACCATAACCGCCAATTTGATACCAAACTTAAGTTTGAATGTCGATTTGCCTGTTGTGCTTAATAATGTAGGTATGCAAGATACTTATGAAGGTGACTTTAACAATCGTAGAGCTATCGTATGGACTTTAGATTTTACTATGAAAGCATATTTATTTGGACCAATCAAGAAAACTGGTCTCATCACTCTTGCAAACACGAACTTCATTGTTCCTAACTTAATCACAATCGATCAAGCTATTGGTAATACAAGTGTTACTGCATCTGAAAGAATAACCATAACACCAGGACTAACAGCAGAAGGATTACCAACTGCTAATGCCGAAGCAACGATCGATAGAAACGAAATAATGGCAACCGATAACTATGGTTTTATCATAGACTTTGAAAGCTTTGTATGAAATCAGACAAAATAATATCAGACTCGCTGGACATAGCAGAACCAGAAATACACGCTGAGTATCTTCCGGGTGAAGATCAAACAGATTTTGAGTTTGCTCGTCAAAATATAAAAAATATTCTTGAAAAGGGTAACATTGCTCTTGATCGTATGCTTGAAGTAGCCGATTTATCTCAACACCCTAGAAGTTACGAAGTGGTATCTACTTTGATAAAGTCTTTATCGGATACTAATAAAGATCTATTAGAGCTCGCCGAGAAGAAGAATCGCATTGAGAAAGTAAAATCTCAGACTGAAAACCAAACGATAAATAATAACTTGTATATATCGACTACTGAATTGTTAAAGATGATTAAAGAAAAATGAGTCAAGACCAATATCTTGGAAATCCTCTTCTAAAAAAATCAAATGTAAAGTTCAACTATACAAAAGAGCAGATAGAAGAATATATTAAGTGTGCTGAAGATGTAGAATATTTCATACTAAACTATTGCTATATTGAAACACTAGATCATGGCTTAGTCAAATTCAGTTTGTATGATTGCCAAAAGAAAAAGATAAAAGTCATCAATGAGAATCGTAAAGTCATTATCATGGAGGGACGCCAGCAAGGCAAGACAACCACATCTGTAGCTTATATCTTATGGTACACTTTGTTTCAAGACCATAAAAATGTAGCTATTCTAGCTAACAAGTCTTCGACTGCTCGAGGTATCCTTTCTCGTTATCAGATGATGTATGAGAACTTACCCAAGTGGATGCAGCAGGGCGTAGTCAACTGGAATAAGGGTGACGTTGAACTCGAGAACAGCTCTAGAATCTTTACAGCAGCCACGACTGCTGCCGGTATTCGTTCGCAATCGGTTAACTTGCTGTATATCGACGAAGCGGCAATCATTCCAAACACAGTAGCTGATCAGTTCTTTACGTCAGTTTATCCAGTAGTTTCAGCCGGTCAAACTACTAAGATCATTATAACTTCTACACCGTTGGGATACAATCACTTCTGGAAATTCTGGAACGACGCAACAAATGGTAACAACGACTTTGTTCCATTGTTTATTCCTTATCATGAGATACCTGGAAGAGATGATAAGTGGCTAGAAGAACAAAAGAGACAGCTCGGTGAACTCAAGTTCAACCAAGAAGTCCTATGTAACTTTCTTGGATCATCCCTAACATTGATTAGTGGTGAAGCTATTTCAAAGATGTCGATAACACCACCGATCTACAGCAACAATGAAGGTTTGGACATTTTTGAAAACGTGGATCCGACACACATCTACGTAACGTGTGTCGATACGGCAAAAGGCGTGGGTGGTGACGCTTCAGCATTTTGTGTCATAGACATAACGACGATCCCATATAAGATAGTGGCTAAATTTAAGAGCAACGAAATAAGCCCATTGCTGTTACCTAACATCATTTATCAAGTAAGTAAGACTTACAATGATTCATACGTATTGATAGAACTCAATACAAATGAGCAAGTACCTCACATCTTACACTATGAACTAGAGTACGACAACGTAGTCTGGACCATGAAAGATAAAGGCATGCAGACTGTTTCAGCTGGCTTTAAGAAACAAATGAAGCCTGGTGTTACTATGGATAAAAAAGTGAAGAGGATTGGTTGTCATAACTTGAAATCATTAATAGAAACAGGTAAGTTTTTGATCACGGACGCTGATATAATCTCAGAGTTATCAACATTCATTGAGAAACGTGGTAGCTTTGAAGCCGATGAAGGTTATCATGATGATTTAGTTATGTCACTGGTGTTGTTTGCTTGGCTCATCACCACTAGATATTTCAAAGAAATAAATACAGTGGATCTACGAAAAGCTCTGTATGAAGAAAAGATGCGACAGATTGAAGAAGATATGCTTCCCTTTGGCATTGTTGACAATGGACTTCCTCCCCCAGAAATAGTAGAGACGTCTGAGTTTGATAAATTTTTGTTGAGTATGGATTAAAATCATAAAATTATAAATACTTTAAACATAATTATCTAACCATCTTTTGCCAAAGGGAGATAGAAGATGCCATTCCAAGTAAGTCCCGGAGTCAACGTTACAGAAATCGATTTAACTACAATTGTTCCTGCAGTTTCAACAACTGAAGGTGCAATTGCTGGTGTTTTTCATTGGGGTCCTCTTGAGAAGTCAGTTCTCATTGATTCTGAAGATAAATTAGCCGCTCGATTTGGTAAACCGACCAACCATAACCCAGAAACATTCTTTACAGCAGCTAACTTTTTAGCTTACGGTAATAAGCTATACGTTTCTCGTGCAGCTAATACAACTGGTTTCTCTAATACGTTAACATTAACGACTAATGGAAACACAACGATACTTGCTAACGGAACTGCTGCCGGCATATCGGTAGGAGATGTTGTTTACGGCACAGGTATTGCTGAAGGAACAGTAGTAAGCGTTGCTAATAGCTCAACTATACTTTTATCTAAAGCTGCTTTAACTTCAGAAGAAAGTACTTTTTCATTCACTAATCCAAATTCTGTATTTTCTGCTGTAGCTAATACAATCGATTTGGCAGATACCGATAATCTTGCTCTCTTTACAATAAAGAACGAAGATGATTATCTAGACAAGTCAGATGAGTTTCCAGCAGACAGCGAAGTAGATTATATTGCTAAGTATCCTGGATCACTAGGCAATTCACTTAAAATTTCTGTATGTGATTCTGCAAATGCGTTTTCTTCAAATATCGATGTTTGGGGTGTTAGTGTTTCTAAATCTAATGCTGGCATAAACTTCGTTGTTGGATCAAACACCGCAACAGTATGGGTAGCAAACTCTGGCGTATATACTCCAGACTCTGACGCAGGTGCTGCAAATGCAGTACTAACACATATAACAAATAAATTAATCGTAGGCGACATAGTAAGAATTGGTAACACTGAAATTGGATTCCAAGATCTTAGAGTCACTAACATTGCAGCAAATGCAAGCTACGCCGCAGGTAATACTACTCTCGTAGTAAGCTTTGCAGCTAACTATAACTTATCAACAAATTTCTATGCAAATACTATTGCAAGAAATTGGGAATATTATAATAATGTAGAAAGAGCACCTGGTCGATCGGATTATGTTACCAAATTTGGTAATACTTCTGCAAATGATGAATTGCATGTAGTGGTGTCAGACGAAGATGGTAAGTTTACAGGAGTACCTGGATCTATATTGGAAGTTTTCCAAGGACTTTCAAGAGCTTCTGATTCTAAGACGGAAGACGGTGCTACTCTTTATTATAAGACGGTAATCAACGATAATTCAAACTACGTTTGGTGGGCAAAAGATAGATCCGGTGCCGACACAAACACCGCACTTTCAGTTGCTAGCTCAACCAACTCGAAGCCTCTTACAGCTTCTTTTGGCGGAGGCCAAGACGGAGCAAATGAAAGCAATGTTCCCATAAACGTTCTAACTAAAGCTTTTGATAGATTCCGTTCTACAGAAGAAATTGATGTTTCCTTGATTCTCCAAGGAAAAGCTAGAGGTGGTACGTATGGCGGGCAATTAGCAAATTATCTAATTGATAACATTGCTGAGTATCGTAAAGACTGTGTTGTATTTGTATCACCTGATCGCGGAGATGTTGTCAATAACATTGGTAAAGATGAAGCACAAGATATTGTTCAATTTAGAAATTCACTAAGCTCAACTTCTTATGCAGTCTTAGACTCCGGTTATAAGTATCAATACGATAAGTATAATGATGTATATCGCTACGTTCCTCTAAATGGTGACATAGCTGGTTTAGCAGTTCGTACAGATAACTTAAGAGATCCATGGTGGTCACCTGCCGGTTTCAACCGTGGTCAAATTAAGAACATCATTAAGCTAGCTTATAATCCTCAAAAAGCTGATCGTGATATTCTTTACAAGAGCGACATCAATCCTGTCTGTGTATTCCCTGGACAAGGAACTATTCTTTTTGGTGATAAGACAATACTAGGTAAACCTAGTGCTTTTGATCGTATCAATGTACGTCGCCTCTTTATAGTTCTAGAAAAAGCCATTGCGACTGCTGCGAAATTTACACTCTTTGAATTCAACGATGAGTTTACACGCGCTCAGTTTAGAAACCTAGTAGAACCTTTCCTAAGGGATGTACAAGGACGTCGTGGTATTTATGATTTTAGAGTTGTCTGCGATGAGTCAAACAATACTCCTGAGGTTATTGACCGTAATGAGTTTATCGGTGACATTTATATCAAGCCTGCAAGAAGCATCAACTTCATTCAACTGAACTTTGTAGCAGTTAGAACTGGTGTTGAATTCTCTGAAATTGTTGGTAAATTTTAATAAATAACCTAAGTAAACAAGGAGAATTCTCATGGCGTTTAATATAAATGAAATTAAGAGTCAAATGCTATTTGATGGTGCAAGACCATCGCTTTTCCAAGTAATTCTACAAAATCCTGCAAACTCAGTAGCAGACATTAAATTTCCTTTTATGTGTGAAGCAACAGCTCTCCCAGCCGCAAATCTGGGAGAAATTGCAATTCCATACTTTGGAAGATTTATCAAGCTAGCTGGTACCAGAACATATGACGATTGGACTGTTACGATTATTAATGATGAAGATTTTTTAGTAAGAAATGCGCTTGAAGAATGGTCAAATCGTTTGAATACATTCCAAGGAAACATTAGGGCTTTTAGTTCTGCATCACCACTTTTGTATAAGTCACAAGCACAAGTACTTCAATATTCTAAGACGGGTGTTCCTATTCGTACATATCAATTCAATGGTATCTTCCCTAAAGTAATAGGCGATGTAGCTCTAAATTGGGCAGATGGCAATGCAATTGAAAGATTCCAAGTCACATTTGCTGTAGATAACTGGGAAGTTTCCAGCGCTGTTACTGGCAACGCTGGCGGTGTTTAATGATAATGGAGGCTTTCGGGCCTCCATTTTTTAGTGAGATATAATAATGGCATTAAATTTAAATTTATTTGGGTTTCAGTTTAAGCGAAAGCAAAACGATAAAGACACTGCTGTTTCATTTGTCACTCCTCAATTTGAAGACGGCGCAGTCAATGTAGTTGCTGGTGGAGCTTATGGAACTTATGTTGATATGGAAGGCTCTGCTCGTTCTGAAGCAGAGCTTGTTACAAAATATAGAGAGATGTCGCTGCATCCAGAAATAGATGCAGCAGTCTCCGATATCGTAGACGAAGCTATAGTTGTAGATGACAATGAAAGTCCTGTTTCTTTAAATCTTGAAAACTTGAATCTTGCTCCTAAAGTTAAATCTGCTTTTCTTCAAGAGTTTGAAATTATTCTTGAACTATTAGAGTTTAATTTTCGTAGCTATGATATCTTTAGAAGATGGTACGTAGATGGCAGGATGCTATATCATGTCATCATCAACGAAGATGCACCACAAAAAGGTATAACTGAGTTACGATATATCGACCCGCGCAAGATTAGAAAAGTGCGTGAGTTGAAAAGAGCTCCGGTTCCTGGTGTAGGAGCAGTTGTCAATCAAACTCATGCTGAATACTACATATTTAATGAAAGAGGATTTGGTAATCAAGTATCAGCAGTAAGTAGTACATCAGCTGGAACTGTAGGTATTCGTATATCACCCGATGCAATAGTTCATGCTACATCGGGATTAATGGACAAAAACAATCAACTTGTACTAAGTTATTTACATAAAGCTATCAAGCCTTTGAATCAATTGAGATCGCTTGAAGATGCAACATTGATTTATAAGATATCTCGTGCTCCTGAAAGACGTATATTCTATATCGATGTAGGCAATCTGCCTAAGATGAAAGCTGAACAATATCTTCGTGATATCATGACACGTTTCAAAAATCGTGTTGTTTATGATTCAGCTACTGGTGAGATCAGAGATGATCGTAAATTCATGACGATGTTAGAAGACTTCTGGTTACCAAGAAGAGAAGGTGGCCGAGGAACAGAGATCTCAACTCTTCCAGCTGGCCAATTGGCTGGTGATTTAGAAGACGTAAAGTATTTTCAACGTGGTTTATATAAATCACTTAATGTTCCTATCAATAGATTGGAACCTGATAACACATATTCAATAGGTCGTGCAACTGAGATTACACGAGACGAAGTTAGATTCAGTAAATTTATTGCACGATTACAGAATAGGTTTTCACAGTTGTTCTTAAATATCTTAGAAAAACAACTTGTGCTAAAGAAAATTATAACGGTTGAGGAATGGGAACAAATCAAATATAATGTTAGATTTGATTATGCTAAAGATAATCAGTTTGCCGAACTCAAGAACATTGAGATGATGAGAGAAAGAATGGGTATTCTGCAAGCAACTGATCCATATGTTGGTAAATATTTCTCAACCGAATGGATTCGTAAAAACGTGCTACAACAATCAGAAGATGATATTGAGATGTTGAATGCACAGATACAGAATGAATTACAAACTGGTGTTATTCAAGTTGCTCAACCAGAGCAGCAACCAGACCAACCTACATAATTGTTTTTATAAATAGGAGTTATACATGGCAGATGTAATTGATTTGTTAAAATTTGCAGACGAGAATAAACCAGTAGATTTTGCTGATGCTTTCAATCAGCTTATGGGCCAAAGGGTATTGAATATTTTAGACGTAGCAAAACAAGGTATAGCTTCATCTGTCTTTAATGGCGAAGGTGAAGTAGAAACATCAGACGTTGATAACGGAGAAACGTATGAGGACTCTTAAAGAAATTCGGTCTCTTTACGAATTAGCTAAAGACGAAAAGAAAAAAGACGAAACAACAACACCAGGTTTACAGATAAAGTCAGCTGACGAAAAGCGTTTTGCTGATAAGCACGTTATCAAAAAGACTGCTGATAGAAATGGTAATGGCGATGACGTCTTCAATGCTACAAATGTTAAGGGTGTAGAGCGTAGTCCAAAGCACGGTTATAATCCCGGTGAAGATGAAAAAGTATATGAAGCAATGGACCCTGATAAGAAAGCAAAAAAGGCTATTGATAATATTTTGAAAAATCATGAAGAACCACCTGCTGAAAAGGGTGAACCTCTTCAACGTATAAACAAAGAAGAAGTTGAATTGGATGAAGGTGATGTAATTCCATTCCCCGGTAAGAAAAAAGAAGAAGAAAAGCCAGATACGAAACCAGGTTGGATGCTTCGTAAAGATCCAGAGTTAGCAAAGAAATTAAAAGACGCTAAAGAAAGAATCAAAGCCAAAAAAGCTTATGAAGCCAATCGTAAACAAACAGACGAAGGATATGTAAGTCTAGCTCAGCAAAGAGCAGTATGGGCTACACGTAAAGATGGTGGTAAAGGCCATCCAGATAATAAAAAGAAAATGAAGAAAGAAGAAGTTGAGCTTGATGAAGTATTGAAACCTTCAATGGGTGTTAAAGCTTATATCGATGATTTTACAAAGTCAGATGATCCTAGATTTAAAGGTGCATCAAAGAAAGAAAGAATAAAGAGGGCTCTAGCTGCTTATTATTCTGCTAAGAGAGGTGACTAATGGCTATAATGATTAATAGACCTGGCACATCAGCTGTAATACATATCACAGCTAATGCTACAATTAATGCTGTTGGTAACACCACCAATTCTACAATAGCCACTGGTCCTGAGAATCTAACTGGTGCTGCAATAACACAGGTGTTTTGGGGTGCTGCTAGTGGTGGTTATTGGACTATATCAAGAGGTACAACTTTACTATTAACTTTACCAGACAGTGGTACTATGGATTTTGCTGGTTCAGGATGTTCTTTAATTGCTAACTCAGATGCTGCTATAGATGCTAAGCTCGTTGGAACGGGAAATGGTCACTTAATAATTGAAGTGCAAAAGATCCCGATGAGCACAGGTTACACAAGCTAAGGAACTACCATGAAACTCATATGCGAACAAGTAGAAAACGTAAAATACATTGTAGAAAACAAAGAATCTGGTAAGAATTACTTTATTGAAGGCATCTTCATGCAGGCCGACATTCAAAATAGGAATGGCCGTGTTTATCCTGGTGACATTCTTGAAAAAGAATGCTCACGCTATATGAAAGAAGCAGTTGAACAAGGTAGGGCATATGGTGAACTTGGTCATCCCAATGGACCATCTATTAATTTAGATCGCGTATCTCATCTAATCACCAATCTTCGTCAAGAAGGAAGCAACTTCATCGGCCGTGCTAAGATTATGGAAACACCCATGGGCAATATTGTAAAGGGTCTTATGGATGGTGGCGGTTCATTAGGTGTTTCTACTCGCGGAATGGGTTCTCTTGAAGAAGATAAATCCAGAGGTTGCATGGTTGTTAAAGATGATTTTCGTCTTGCAACCGCAGCAGACATAGTAGCGGATCCATCCGCACCAGATGCATTCGTAAGAGGTATCATGGAAGGGGTCGAGTGGGTATGGGATAATGGACTCCTTAAAGCACAAAAAGTTGAAGAGTTACACGAGTCGATTAAAAAGGCTCCGAGTAAAAAATTAACTGAAGCAAAGATAAATGCTTTCAAATCGTTTATCAACGAATTAGTTAAATTATAACTTTTAATAAATAAATAAAAAATTAATTAAAGGAGTCACATAAAATGAGACTAAGAGACGCTATAAAGAATGTTTTAAATGAATCAGAGCACACAGATGAAACTCTCGAAGAAAAAGTTTCAGTAGGTGGTGGCGCTACTGGTTCTTCAGAAGTAGCAGAACCAACAGGAGTTCGCGCTAAGGCCCCCGGTAACAGCAAGACACAGGGTGATCCTATGCAAAAAATTCAAGACCCTAACAATCCTGGTGTCGAAGATACCGATCCAGAGAATAACACAAAGGCTGAAGGCAATGCCGCTGCTAATGCAGCTACGATTAAAACAAAAATGGGTGAACACTTTGATGCTATGTTCGATGGCGAAGAGCTTTCAGAACAGTTCAAAGAAAAAGCTTCAACCATTTTTGAAATGGCAGTCAATTATCGTGTAAATGAAATTGCTGAAGAACTAGAGTCAATGTATGAAAATAAACTAGCCGAAACAGTCGAACAGATAGAAGAAAGCTATACCGAACAGCTTCAAGATCTTACAAATAAAATCGATCAATATCTTGATTATGTAGTTGAACAGTGGGTCACAGAGAACGAAGTAGCAATTGAAAGTTCACTACGTTCAGAAGTTACAGAAGATTTTATTCATGGTCTAAAGAATCTATTTGCTGAGCACTACATTGAAGTACCCGAAGAAAAGGTAAATGTAGTTGAAGAGCTTGCTATGCGTGTTGAAGAGCTCGAAGCAAAACTCAATGAAGCAGTGAATGAAAACATTGAGTTAAAGAATTCCCTCAACGAGATGTCAACTGAAGAAATTTTTAATGAAATTTCTGAAGGTTTAACTCTTTCTCAAGTAGAAAAGTTTAAGAAGCTCGCTGAAGGTGTTGATTTCGATGACGTTGAAAACTTCAAAAAGAAGCTTCTCATTGTCAAAGAAAATTATTTTCCATCAACTGATATAAAGAAGACTGCTAATCTTCTTGAAGAATCATTCGATGGTGAAGAGCCTGCAGCAGTAGCATCCGGCGCGATGTCAAAGTATGTCAGAGCCATTTCAAGAACAACAATTCGTTAAAAAACAATTTGTTATAAATAAGTAAAACAGTTAAGCTTAATTGCTAAAAAGGGAGAAAACCAAATGATTCTAACTGAAGAAGCTCAAAGAAAGTGGCAGCCCGTACTAGAGCATCCTGATCTACCAAAGATCTCTGACGCTCATCGTCGCGCTGTTACCGCAGTAATTCTAGAGAATACAGAGAATGCACTTCGTGAAGTTGGCGCTCAGCTCGGTGGCCAGCGTCTACTCGGTGAAGATGCTGCAACAAACAACACCTCACCCAACTCAAACATTGACAACTTCGATCCAGTTCTAATCAGCTTGGTTCGTCGTTCAATGCCTAACCTTATTGCATATGATATCTGCGGCGTTCAGCCAATGACTGGCCCAACAGGCCTTATCTTTGCAATGCGTGCACGTTATAGCGCACAGGATGGTGTTGAAGCTCTCTATAACGAAGCTAACACAGTCTTCTCTTCAAAGAGTGGTCAGACTGATTTGGGTAATACATCAGTAGGTACTATTCCTTCTGCCAACAGCAATATCAGCAATAACCTTTACAACACAGGTATAGGTCTTCCTCTTGCTAATGCTGAAGCACTAGGCACAACCAACCATCCTGCTTTTGCTGAAATGGCTTTCAGCATTGAAAAGGTAACAGTAACTGCTCGTAGTCGTGCACTAAAAGCTGAATACACGATGGAACTCGCACAGGATCTAAAGGCAATCCATGGCCTAGATGCTGAGACCGAGCTCTCCAACATCCTATCAGCTGAAATCCTTGCTGAAATTAATCGCGAAGTAATTCGTACGATTAACATCACAGCAGTTCGTGGTGCCAATACAGGTAGCGTAACGACAGCCGGTGTTTTTGACCTTGATACAGACTCCAACGGCCGTTGGTCAGTTGAGAAGTTCAAGGGCCTAATGTTCCAGGTTGAGCGCGAAGCTAATCAGATTGCAAAAGATACACGTCGTGGAAAGGGTAACATCATCATCTGCTCCTCAGACGTAGCTTCTGCTCTTCAGATGGCCGGTGTTCTAGACTACGCTCCTGCTCTAAACAGCAACAACCTCAATGTTGACGACACAGGCAACACCTTCGCTGGTGTGCTTAATGGTCGCATCCGCGTATACATTGATCCTTACACCACTGGCAACTATATGACAGTTGGTTACAAGGGTTCCAATGCATTTGATGCTGGTATCTTCTATTGCCCATACGTTCCTCTCCAGATGGTTCGTGCAGTAGATCAGAACAGCTTCCAGCCCAAGATTGGATTCAAGACCCGCTACGGCATGGTCGCTAATCCTTTCGCCGAAGGCGGAGCTGCAGCTTCTAATGCAAGCGGTGTAGGCCTAGGTGCTCTTACACAAGACACCAACAAGTACTATCGTCGCGTTCTAGTTAACAACCTAATGTAAGATTAGAGTTGACTGATGGCAAAGGGGCTTCGGCCCCTTTGCTTTTTCTATTAGAACTATAACACAACTATAAAATTAGGAGAACGCAATGTTCTCCTTTCTTTTTATATAAATATCCTTAAACAAAGGATTATGTATGGCTGATATTAGAAGTCAACCGACTAACAAGAATTTTTTATCTCCTTTAGGTTATAAGTTTTCAATAAAGAAAACGCCTACCATGAATTGGTTTGTTCAGTCAGTGGTTCTTCCTTCTATTAATATTAACAGAACAACTATCCCAACGCCTTTCATTCAATTACCTGTGCCAGGTGATCACTTGGAATTCAGTGATCTTAGTATTACATTTCGTGTTGATGAAGACATGACTAACTATATAGAATTATATAATTGGATGACTGGAATAGGATTTCCAGATAACTTTGATCAATACAAAGCAATTGCTCCTAAAGTGCGCGGGCCATTGAGTGGTAACTCAGACGCATTAACCGGTGACTCGATATATTCTGATGCTACCCTTTTGATTCTTTCATCACAAATGAATCCTTTGACTGAGATTACTTTCATAGATCTTTTTCCTGTGAACTTGTCGTCTTTGACCTTTAATTCACAGTATACAGATGTTCAGTACGTTGAAGCTACTGTTACTTTCACACATAGAAAGTTTAATATTAAACAATTATAAAGTGGTGTACTTATTTTTATAAGTCTGGTATAATACCAGATACTGGTTTTAAATAAAGATATATTAATGTTATGAAATTAGAAGATATTCAATTGATGTGGGAAAAAGATTGTGAGATTGATAGAACAGAATTAGGTGAAGAAGCTCTTAGGATATCTCAACTCCACTCCAAGTACTTCAAACTGTTCTCTAGTGAAAGACTGTCTTATAAAAGGATGGAGAAAGACTTTAAAGAATTGGCAAGAATCAAGTTTGAATACTATAATGGTATCTTATCTCAAGAAGAACTTAAAGCTTATGGATGGGATCCATTTAGTCTAAAAGTATTAAAATCTGATCTGCATATATATCTAGACAGTGATAAAGATGTAGCTGATGCTAGGTTGAAGATGGATCTGCAGAAAGAAAAGATAGACATGATTGAAAATATTATTAGGAGTTTGAACGGCAGAGGATATCAAATTAAATCTGCTATTGATTGGGAAAAATTTAAAGTCGGTGCTTGATGGATCTTATACGAATAGAAAAAGTTAATGAAGTTCATAATAAAATAAGATGTGAAGCTTTCTTAGCTAAAGAACTCGATTCATATTTCACATTCAAAGTTCCAGGCTATCAATTTATGCCTGAGTATAGGTCTGGGTTCTGGAATGGCAAGATCCACCTGTTCAATACATCAACTCGACTCCTCTATGCTGGTTTGATGGAGTACGTTGAAAAGTTTGCTCAGGAACGTGACTATCAAGTAGAATACATGTATGATAACTCAAGCTTCGAGATGTCTTTACATGAAGCTAAAGAGTACATCAATACTCTTGAACTTAAGCTAGAGCCAAGAGACTATCAAGTAGAAGCTTTTGCTCATGCCGTAAGAAACAATCGCTGCTTACTCGTATCTCCTACTGCTTCTGGTAAATCGTTGATCATCTATCTCTTAATAAGATGGTATAGGTTTACACGAAGTAAGATTCTTTTAATCGTACCTACCACTTCTCTTGTTCACCAGATGTTCACTGACTTTGAATCGTATGGCTTTGATTCAAAGAAGTATTGTCATATGATTCATTCCGGTAAAGACAAGCAAACTGATAAACCGATCGTAATCACGACGTGGCAGTCTGTATATAAGATGCCGAATGAATGGTTCTCAAGATATAATGTTGTAGTAGGAGATGAAGCACATCTTTTTAAAGCAAAATCACTTACATCCATACTGTCCAAACTTGAGAATTGTAAATACAGGTTCGGATTCACCGGTACGCTCGATGGAACACAGACACACAAGCTTGTGCTTGAAGGTTTATTCGGTCCGGTTAAGCGAGTGACAACGACTAAAGAACTGATAGATCAAAAACACTTATCTCAATTCAAGATCAAGTGTCTGGTTCTCAAGTATCCAGAAGACGAATGTAGATTAGTTGCTAAGAAGAAGTATAAAGAAGAGATAGACTTCTTAGTTGCATCTGAAAAAAGAAACAAGTTTATCAAGAATTTATCACTTTCTCTGAAAGGAAATACTCTTCTACTATTCCAATATATTGAGAAACATGGTAATATCCTGTATAAGATGATTCAAGATGAAATAGGTGAAGGCAGAAAAGTGTACTACGTACACGGCGGAGTTGAAGCTGAGGATCGCGAAAACATAAGGATGCTAGTGGAGATGGAGAACAACTCCGTCATCATAGCATCATATGGCACGTTCTCTACAGGCGTAAACATAAGAAACTTACACAACATCATATTTGCTTCTCCGTCAAAGTCTAAGATCAGGAATCTTCAATCGATAGGCCGCGGCTTACGTCTAGGAGAAAACAAAGACGGGTGTGTACTGTTCGACATATCCGATGATTTAAAACATGAATCAAGAAAAAACTATAGCCTTCAACACTTTATTGAACGCGTAAAGATTTACAATGACGAGAGGTTCGATTATAAGATGTATCCGGTAAAACTAACATGAAAAAATATCTAGTAATAAAATTAGCTAGTGGTTCAGATGTGATTGGTGAATTGGCACCACCTAAAACTGAAACGTCTAAGAAGATTTTATTGAAACACCCGATGTTGATCATCACGACTACTCTAAACACAGGATCAACTGTCGTGATTTTAAGATCGTATGCACTGCTGGCAAAAAATGATCAAGTGTCATTTGATCAAAATCAAATCATAACAAGCTATGAACCAGAGAAGATCTTCATTGATTACTATAATGTAATGTATGAATACAATAATAAATTCATAAATGAAGATATGTTGAAAGGTATGAAATCTGCAGTCGCTTTGATTGATGAAGTCGTTAAAAATGGAAGCGCTGACTGGCCTTCGAGTGAAAAGTATGAAAAATCTTTAGAATATTGGGAGTCGCTCATGAAATCGGACAAGAAGCACTGATGAAACCAGCACACTACGTCGACAATAAAAAGCTTCTTGAAGAACTTACAGCACACCGCGAAGCAGTTCAACAAGCAAAAGCACAACATAAAAAGAAACCAAAGCTGTCAGACTACGTAGGCAAATGTATATTGCTGATAGCTAATAAGTTATCAAATCGCCCAAACTTCATCAACTATCCGTTTAAAGATGAAATGATAAGCGATGGTATAGAGAATTGCTTGATGTACATCGACAACTTTGATCCGAATAAATCAAGCAATCCTTTTGCCTACATCACACAGATTGTGTATTTTGCTTTTATCAGGAGAATAACTCGTGAAAAGAAGCACCTGTATACAAAGCATAAGATGATTGAGAGATCAATGATCTTCAATGAATTAGCTACTCAAAGTGAATACAATGAACAAACTGAGCAATCATTTTTTGAAAATGAACACATGAATGATTTTGTAAGATCATTTGAAGAAACTAACTTTAAGAAGAAAAAGAAGAAGATCGTTGGCATTGAAAAGTTCATTGAAGAAGACATCACTACACTTGAAAAAGAAATACTGAATGACGCAGATAGCATTAATAACTGATACTCATTGGGGAGTTCGCGGGGACAGCCCGATCTTTGCAGAACATATCTCAAAGTTTTATGAAGAAGTATTCTTTCCATATCTTGAAAAGCACAACATCAACTTCATCATTCATTTAGGTGACATTGTTGATCGTCGAAAGTACATTAACTTTGTCACAGCAAGAAATCTGTTGAAAGATTTTATCGAACCAATCAGACGCAATAACAAATTCTTGTATGCATTGATTGGCAATCATGATACTTTTTACAAGAATACAAATGAAGTTAACTCGATGGATGTACTCTACGGAGATCGAGCAGGATTTACCTATGTGTCAGAGCCAATTGAAATCAATCTAGATTGTAAGATACTATTGATGCCTTGGATATGCACAGAGAACTATCAAAGATGCATGGACATGATAGCTAATACTGATGCTCAGGTGTTGTTTGGACATCTTGAACTCAAAGGCTTTGAGATGTACAAGGGACAACCAAACGATCATGGGTTTGAATCAAGCTTATTTGACAAGTTTGATATGGTGTGCTCAGGTCACTTTCATCACAAGTCTAGTCGAGGAAACATTCATTACCTAGGAGCACCGTATGAGATGACGTGGTCAGACTACGATGATCCCCGCGGGTTTCATGTATTTGATACTAAAACACGTCAACTTACATTTGTACAGAATCCTAATAACATCTTCCACAAGATACATTATAATGATGCAAACTTAACCCTTGAAGATATATTGGTGTCAGATTATAATCAGTATAAGAATTGTGTTATTAAAGTCATCATCAAAAATAAATCAAACCCGCATCTATTTGATATGTTCATAGACAAGATAGAAAAAGCAGGTGTTGCAGATCTACAAGTCGTCGAAGATCACTTGAACTTGAATCTAGAAATCGATGATGATATTCTTAAAGATGCAGAAGACACACTTACTATGTTAACGAAGTATGCTACACAAGTAAGTAAAGATAAATCAAAGCAACTTAGTAAATTTTTACATGAGTTGTACAGCGAAGCTTTGACTGTGGAATGATATGTCTATAACATTTTCTAAATTAAAATGGAAGAATTTCTTAAGTACAGGTAATGTATTTACAGAAATAAACCTAAAAAAATCAAATACCACTCTCATCGTAGGTGAAAATGGATCGGGCAAATCAACTATGCTCGATGCTTTGTCGTTTGCATTATATGGCAAACCATTTAGAAAAATCAATAAACCTCAGTTAATGAACACCATCAATAACAAAAACATGATGGTTGAAGTTGAGTTTGAGAGTTCTGGTAAACAATACAAAATCGTTCGTGGAATAAAGCCGACAGTATTTGAGATTTATCAAGACGGCACATTAGTAAATCAAAATGCTGAGATGAAAGAGTATCAAGAAACTCTTGAAAAACATATTCTTAAGCTCAATCACAAGTCTTTTTCACAGATCGTTATATTAGGATCAGCTTCATTTACTCCGTTCATGCAACTTCCTGCCGCTCATCGAAGAGAAGTCATTGAGGATCTTCTTGACATACAGATATTCTCGACAATGAATACACTTTTAAAAGGAAAGATACAACAAACCAAAGAAGAGTTAGCAATGATGGACATGCAGATTGCTTTATCTGAACAAAAGATGGATATGCATAAGCTGAACATCCAGAATCTCAAAAATAATAATGAAGAGCTGATCGAGTCTTATAATGAAAAGATTTCAATCGAGCAAGATACTTATTCAAAGCTTTCAATTGAACATCAAACGCTTACGGATGAAATTAATAGATTGAATGAAACTATTGTTGATAAAGATAAAAACTTTTCTCGTCTTAGAAAAATACAACAATTGTATGATAATTTAACCGATAAAAAGATAAAGTTAGCAAATGATATATCTTTTTATCATGATAATGATAATTGCCCAACTTGTAAACAAAACTTACAAGTTGAATTTAAGTCTCATAAAATAGATGAAAAAAATGAACAAGTCAATGAAATTGATCAAGCTTTCATCAAACTTGATGAAGAAAGAGAGTCTGCGCTAGCTAGAGAAACTGAGATCAATCAAACACAAGAACAAATTAACTCTTTAACAAAACAAGTAACAGATATGTTTCAAAAGATGAATATATGTAAAGCTACTATACAATCACTAGAAACTAACATAATTCACATTAAAAATCAGTCTAAGAAGATAGAAGAAGATGCCAGTGTTTTAGAAGAACTTAGTAACGAAATAAATGCCAAAATACAGCAAAAAAATGAAATAGCAGAAAAAAAGACATTACAGGATATTGCGGCATCTATATTGAAAGATAATGGTATAAAAACAAAAATAATAAAGCAATACATACCGATCATGAACAAGTTGATAAATAAATATCTAGCGAGTATGGATTTCTTTGTAAATTTTGAATTGAATGAAAATTTTGAAGAAAAGATTAAATCAAGATACAGGGATGAATTTAGTTATGAATCTTTTTCAGAAGGTGAAAAACTCAGAATTGATTTGGCATTGTTGTTTACATGGAGAGCTATTGCTAAACTACGTAACAGTGCTAGCACTAATCTTCTTATCATGGACGAGATATTCGATTCATCATTAGATAATTCAGGAACAGACGAATTCTTGAAGATTCTTCAATCATTCACCAACGATACAAATATATTTGTTATTTCGCATAAAGGCGATTCATTGTATGATAAATTTCATTCCGTAATTAAATTTGAAAAGAAAAAGAACTTCAGTAAAATTGCAGCATGATAATGAAGTATAACTTATTCGATATTGGTGGAGACATCATTAAAGATGATGAATTTGGTATTGTCCGTGAAAATAAACAACTTGGAAATATCTGGATAAATTCATTTCTTTTATATAGAAATAAGTCTACTAAACATTTCAAATACCCAAACATAGATACTGTTTATGTTTTTATCAGCGGAAGGGGTATATTTGAATTAGAAAAAGATATAATATATGTAAACAGTAATGATATCGTTCTAGTTCCTGAAAAGTCTTTGCACAGAATAATAAATAACGGCGATATACATATGAAATTTTTAGTGCTAAAGGAAACAGTATAATATGACAGATGAAATAGTATTTGAACCTTATACGTTGATTGAAAGTAATCACCCGCTACTCCATACTAAAATTCAACCATTTGATTTTAGTAATCCCGAAATAGATCCAGTTGTTCTAGCGAATCGCTTAATTGTAACGATGAATAACCACAGTGGATTGGGCTTATCTGCAAATCAATGCGGCCTTCCATATAGAGTATTCGTCATGAGGGCTGAGCCAACAAAAGTTTGTTTCAATCCTAAACTTCTTGCTGAATCTGATGAAGTCGTATCTCTTCAAGAAGGGTGTCTATCTTATCCATTTTTATTTGTAAAAATAAAAAGACCAAGCATTATTCGTGTTAGATATGCAGACGCTTTCGGTGAAGTGCATACTGAAAGATTTATAGGAATGACTGCTCGTTGTTTCTTACATGAATATGATCATTTAGAAGGAATAAACTATCTAAGTAGAGCAAACCCAGTATACGTACAACGAGGAAAACGATCCCAGCTAAAGATACAAAGAAGATTAAAAGCAGCACCTATGATGGAGGTAATATGAAACCATACATATTAAAAAATGAAGAAGGAGAACCATTTGCAGAAGGATTAGTTTTAACCGATGGTAGATGCTTTATTTCATTTTTAAAAGCAGATTACACATTTGTATATGACAATATACAAATGTTGATAATGATGCATGGAAATGAAGGAAGTAATGTGATTGAATATCCATATGATAAAGAAATTTAAATAAAAAAGGAAAAAATAAATGAAGAAGATTATTTTTGCAGCACTATGTGTTTTTGCCCTAACAGCTAATGCTGAAGACTTCGAGTTTGTAGAAAACAATATAACTCTTGAACATGGACCACTAGCTTATACATTACGTACTTATTTCAGTGAAGACTATGACCATCATGAAGTAAAGTATGCTTTTGGCAACGGGCTAGTTGCTGGATTTAGATATGCAGAAGATGAACTTGGTGAGAACAGTGGAATCAATGGCGATCCTGGATATCAAGTCAATGGTGTAACTGTTGATGGCTTAGATAAGAAAGTTTGGGAATATCGTCCTTGGCTTGAATATGTAGGTCTATCTTGGCAGGTGACTGATCGTTGGTCTTTCCGAGTTCGTCCACGTATCGAATACAGAAAGTTTGATGTTGAAGATGATGTTGTCGATGCTAGAGATGATTACGTTCGTTTCCGTGCTGGTGCTTGGACTTACTATAAGCTAGATGACAAGTTCACTTCTTGGGCGAGCGTTGACTTTTACAACAACGTCTCAGAGACTTCGTTTGAACAGAGCCGTTATCAGGTAGGAGTTGATTATAAGATTGACGATAACATTTCAGTCGGTCCGTATGTAGAAACCAGACTTGACAATGATTGGAATACTAATTATACAATGCTTGCTACGCAATTGAAAGTTAGTTTCTAATATTATTTATGAATAGGCCCTTCGGGGCCTATTTACTTTTATCTTAAAGTAAGATATAGTATGAAACCAATACCAAATTTTCTAAGTGTATTTGAACAAAAGTTAGAAAAACTAAAAGATAAAATCAAAGAAGAAATTTATAAACCTAAGAAAGAAAGATCAAAGAAAGTATTGAAAGAATTTCTTCATGAAGCAAAAGATTTGAAACATTTAATTAATAGTATTAACGAACAATATGAAAAACGATGTCCCCATTGTGGAGGTAAATTATGAGTAAGAATTGGGTTAAAGACATTGCGCAAATGCATGAAAAGTATGGCGTCAATGAAAAAGTAAATGAATTTGATAATGAAAAGCTTATTGAATTTGCAAGGTTTCGTATTAAATTTCTTGAGGAAGAACTAAATGAACTTAAGACTGCTAAGTCGCCTGAAGACGTGGTGGATGCATTGGTCGATCTTTGTGTGGTTGCGATTGGTACGTTAGATTCTTTTGGTGTTGATTCGTATAAAGCTTGGAATCGAGTGCACAGCGCTAATATGAAGAAAGAAGTTGGCGTCAAGGAATCTCGGCCTAATCCTCTCGGTTTGCCTGATCTTATCAAGCCTAAAGGATGGCGTGCTCCCTCTCATAAGAATAATACGGGTAAATTTTCAAAGTTATTCTAATGAATAGAGCACAAAAAATTGTTAGAATTGGTAGCATTGGTGAGATGCTCGTAAAGTCTGCATTGCTTAATGCAGGGCATCAAGTAGCTCTAAGCGAGAATCGTTTTGATTCTGTTAAAGATATGACTATCAACAATGATACGACAGTAGAAGTAAAGACACTTGTATCCATTAAAAAATATAATGCATTTGCATTAGGTTCATCACAATGGAGAAAATGTGATGAAGTTGATCATTTATTTTTTGTAGAAATCCCGTCAAAAGAAGATGATCCCATAACTATATGGGAGTCTAAGAAACCAAGAACGTTCTTTACTCAGTATTTCAATGGCGATACATGTAGAATGTATACAAAAGATGATTTACATATTTATGAAAATGTATATAATAAAGCAATAAGCAAAGAGCTCTGTGAGTTGTCTCCATCAAAATACAGGTGAATCATGAAAGAATCTATTAAAGTATTGAATGAGTGTATTGATCTTCAGACAAAGAAATCAAATGATTATCAAAACCCAAACTCAAATGTAGTGCAAGCGATGCATTATCGTCGTGGTATCGACACCATTCATGATACCATTCAAGGTAAAGTTTATCGAGCACAGTCTTTACTCGAAGCAGCAGCTCATAACAATCCTAATTTTGAATCTCTAGAAGATACATACAAAGACATCATCAACTATTGTTCATTTGCTGTATCATGGCTTAGGTTTAAGATGGAAGGCCAAAATCAATTCCGAGACATTTTCAATCGAAAAATTGAACCAACTTCAACCGAAGAATTTCATGAATCGATTGAAGATGAACCTTACTATGCCGATTGTAAGAGTAAGAATCCAAATCGTATGTGCTCTGATTGTGATTGCTGGAAAATGACTAGAATGAGTTGTGGCTGATGGACACAGTTAAACACATACGTAATTATTTTGTTGATGCTCTGATTAATCAACAATTTATTATTGACAAGACAGGCGTCAAGACTATAGAACTTGTTGCAGCACAGTTCATTGCAGATGAACCATGTATCTTTGGCACTATTGATAATGACTATATTCAACGCGAGCTTGAATGGTATAAATCTGAGTCATTGAATGTAAATGACATCCCGGGTGGTGCGCCAAAAGTATGGAAAGATGTAGCTGATATACACGGTTACATTAATTCAAACTATGGTTGGTGCATATATAATGGTGAGAATGGTAATCAATATGAAAATGTTCTAAATGAATTGAGAGAACAGCCAAATTCTCGTCGTGCCATCATGATCTACACAAGACCTCATATGCATTATGATTATAAGTTTCTTGGCATGAATGATTTCATGTGTACTAATGCGGTTCAATATTTGATCCGAGATGATAAGCTACATGCACTTGTCAACATGAGATCAAATGATGTAATCTACGGGTATAAGAATGATTTCGCATGGCAACAATATGTAGCACTTCAATTGTGCGATGAACTTGGAATCCAACTTGGAGATATAATATGGAATGTGGGATCTCTCCACGTCTACGAGAGACACTTTCATCTGATAAAATGATTGTGTCAAATTGGGATCACAAGTATTGTGAGTTGGCCAAACATATCTCAACTTGGTCTAAAGACCCATCTACTTGTGTAGGTGCTGTGACTGTTGGTGAGCATGGCCAAATATTATCACAGGGCTATAATGGGTTTCCGCGTGGTATCAGAGATACTTCTAAAAGACTCTCTGAAAGAGAAGAAAAGTATAAGTATATTGTCCATGCAGAGATGAACTGTATCTATAATGCTTCATTGAATGGTATCTCGCTCAATCAATCTACCTTATACGTGTATGGTTTGCCTGTATGCTCTGAGTGTGCCAAAGGTGTGATTCAGGTTGGCATCAAACGTGTCATCATATATACACCAGAAGTTTCATTAGAAGAATTTTCTGGCCGATGGCTTGATTCATTTGCTATTTCAAAGAGTATGTTTGATGAAGTAGGTGTGGAGTATCAATGGTATGATTCAGGATATATCTAGAGTTATAGTTGTAGGAATCAACCCATCAAATAGACATACCCGCGTAAGAGTATATAAGAACTCAACATTCTCTACACTACTTAGATGGATGGATCATCTGGGTATTAAGAATTTCTCTTTCATCAATTGTATTGATGTGCGTGGTGAATACAAAAGCAATAAAATTGACTATAACTTGCTCGAGAAAAGTATAAATAAAAAATATAAAGTATTAGCTCTTGGTGACTTCCCGTCTAAAGCTTTGAAGAAGTTAAATATAGATCATTTTAAGCTACCTCACCCGTCACCAAGGAATCGTCAATTAAACGACAAAGTATTTGAATCATTAATATTAGAAGAGTGTAGAAGTTATATTTATGATTAAAGACATTATAGTACTATTAGCACGTGGCGTTGAAGGATGCGGCGTAACAAAACATACTGTAGAACTATGCAAGTGGTTTGAAAAAAATAACTATGCATACACAGTAGTTGCATCTAAAGACAAAGCTTGGTCGAGAAAGAAGTGTCACGAAGTAAAGAACTTACAAGAATATAAGTTCTCACTGCCATCTGAGATCGATAAGATCATAGACAGATGTAATCGTGCTGATTTAGTTATTGTCAACTCTCTTCCATCCAAGAGCAACGATCGTGGTAAAGGCCATGGTGATGAGTGTGTTAATGGATTTAAACGTATATTGGAATCAGTGAATAAGTCATTTGTTCTTATTCAACATGATCATATCATGCATTCTATTAAGCGTAACGAAGCATTAAAAGAATCTATTGATAAAGCAAAAGTTATCTTTGCACACAGCAACACTGGTGATTTTGCTACTGTAGTTAATGAGCAGCATTCTACTGGAACAGCCGCATCTCTGATGAATTTTTTTGAAGAAGAGAAGAAGCCATTCTACACTTTTCAACCGGGAATGATGTTTGATGAGTTGAGAGAAAAGTATTGGCGACCAATTGAAGAACAAGATCCAAAGTCGCATAAATGGATCGGAAGAACAACATCATGGAAAGGCTATAACATGATGCTGGATTTCCATAATAAGTACTTAATGCCTAATGGCTACTTGACTACACTTGAAGGAATTGAAAGATCACCTGCTTTCATAGACTTTAAGGCAAAACATAAAGATAGATTCATTAATTATATTAGTCCTACACCACTTGATCCCGATAACATTGATCTATCTAAACACTATGGTGACTATGCAGCATGCTTTAGTTTGTATAAAAATGATAATATGTTGAAGAGAGCAGCAAAGACAGGATTCTGTTATCAGCTTTCTATCTTAGCACCACGATTCATCAAACACTCCATCGAGTATACACATTGCGAATTAGCAGCAATTGGAACCATTCCAGTATTTCGTAAAGAATATGGCGATGCATGCATTCATCGAGCACAGGGTAAACCATTAACTGAATGTAAAGATAGCGGTACAATTTGGTTATCAGAAAATAACATGGCAGATGCATTAGATTCGATAAATAAACTATCGGCCGATGATGTGATGAGAGATGAGCATCGGCATATGGCATATAACTTTTATAAAGAACACCAAGATTCATCTTATGTGTTCACTGACTTGATGGTAAAGATACAAAAGCATGTTTAAACACGCAACTATAGTCCCGCTCATAGGTGGTGAAACAATAGGTTCAATGAAAGCATTTGGTACTCCTCCTGAGTATCTTATGTCTTATAAAGCATTCAATAAAAATGATTCCCATATTGTCAATTATTTTCAAAATAGTATACCATATTATGTTCTAGATGACGATGCAAAACCAAATAAGAAAGTTGATGTAATTGGTTCTGTTTGTCCTTGTGCAGGATTATCGATGTTGTCTCAAGGTTATGGCGATGATAATCCTAATAACAAATGGTTACTTGAAACTACTAAGTATGTCTTATCTGACCTTAAGCCAAAAGTCCTATGGGGCGAAAACGCGCCACAGCTGATAGGTAAAATTGGTATCAATATTCGTGCACAGATGTATAAAATTGGGCGTGACAACGGCTATAGCATGACGATCTACAAGACACGATCTTTGCTACATGGTGTGCCTCAGGTTCGCGACAGAACGTTCTACTTTTTTTGGCAAGGCGATCGCGCACCACTATTAAATTATTACAACATTCCTCTTACACGTATTGAAGATGTTATTTTAAACATAAAGACATCTAGTCAAATGGAGCCAATCAATCCTAGAACACCTACTGATGATCCTTATTACAAGTTTGTCCTTGAGGAAATACATGGCGGAATGAGTCATCGTGATTTTTTCAACGCGGTTGACACAGACAAAGAAATAAATGTTGTGATGTATGCTCAAAAGATGGGATACAACTATAAACAAATTGCGGATTGGATGAACAACAGAGGATATGAAAAAGAAATTAGAAAATGTATGTATAAGTTTGATAAGTTGAATGATGGAAAAAATGTGATGCAGAGAGGTACAACTATTCCCAAAGGTCATATCGGTGCGTTTGTAAGCCATTACCCAATTTGCTTAACACATCCCCATGAAAATAGATTCATAACTTATAGAGAAGCAATGTCGATCATGGGTATGCCAGAAGACTTTGAATTATTGAATGCTAAGAGATCCGTTAATCATATTTGCCAAAATGTTCCAGTTCAAACTGCAGTAGACATGGCAACTGAGATACGTGAGTATCTATTAGGTAATAGAGAAATGATCAATAGCACTCATGTATTTCAGTATAACCAAAACAAAACGCATAAGGTGATGGATGAAAGGAGTTCTACTTTAGAGGAGTTTTTACAATGATTAATTACAAGTATAATGAAGATAGTGCGTTGCAAGAAATAAAATCATATATAGATTCTACATACAATCAGCACTATAGTGGTAAGTATCAAGCAACTGATATGATAATCGATGCAGGTCATGGTACAGGATTTTGCATTGGTAATATAATGAAGTATGCAAAGCGCTATGGTAAGAAAGATGGGCGCAATAAAAAAGATCTTTTAAAAATCATACATTATGCAATGATTCAATTGTATGTACAAGATCATGATGCAGAAAATGAACAAATTAAGAGCGTTAAGCTTTCCCCAGCGGAAGACTCTATATTTGCTTTGCTTAAAGCAGAATCTATAACTAACGAAGCATGTTATAGAAATAAACCCATTAACCCTGTATCTAAAATGTGTCATGCGTGTGACTGTTGGAAAAGTAAATAAAGGAGAATTGAATGAGTGAAGAAAATACACAACCTACTAATAATGGGTTTCAGGTTAAAGTTCCTGTAGAAGTTCTAAGACAACGTAAGTTGTTTCTTGCTACGCCGATGTATGGCGGCCAGTGTACTGGAATGTTTGCTAGATCGGTCGCTGATTTAGCAGCTCTATGCACACAATATGGTGTGCAGTTACAGTTATACTTCTTGTTTAATGAATCTCTAATTACACGAGCAAGAAATTATTGTTGTGATGAGTTCATGCGCTCAGGCGCGACTCACTTGATGTTTATTGATTCGGACATCGGATTTAACCCTCAAGACGTAATTGCGCTTTTAGCTATTCAAGATGAAACTAGTCCTTATGACGTAATCGGTGGTCCTTATCCTAAGAAGTGTATCTCATGGGAAAAGATCAAGATGGCTGTCGATAAGGGTGTTGCAGATGAGGATCCAAATCGTCTTGAGAAGTTTGTAGGCGACTACGTCTTTAATCCAAAGTCCGGTCAAACCCAGATTCCAATTGGACAACCGGTTGAAGTCTCTGAGATTGGTACAGGGTTCATGATGATTCGTCGTCGCACTTTTGAGAAGTATGCGGAAGCTTTCCCAGAACTTTCTTACAAGCCTGACCATGTTCGTACAGAGCACTTCGATGGTTCTCGTGAAATCATGGCGTACTTTGATTGCATCATTGATCCAGAATCAAAGCGATACTTATCGGAAGATTATATGTTCTGTTATAACGTGCAGAAGATGGGTGGTCAAGTTTGGTTCTGTCCTTGGATGCAGTTGCAGCATGTTGGCACATATATCTTTGGCGGTTCATTGGCAGATCTTGCATCGATTGGCGCGGCAGCAACAGCAGATGCAGGACTTCTAAAGAGAAAGAAGTGAGGTTAATATTATGAAGTTGAGTGCAAAGACTCTACAGGTGCTGAAGAATTTCAGCACCATCAATCCTTCGATTATGTTTGAGGCAGGTAGCCAATTGGCCACCATCTCACCTCAAAAGACAATCATGGCAAAAGCAAAGATTGATGAAGTGATCGAAACCGATTTTGGAATCTTTGATTTGAATCGATTTCTTGGAGTGCTATCTTTATTTAATGATCCAAGTCTTTCATTTCATGAAAATTACTTGAAGATTTCGGATGGAGGTAAGAGTGTAAACTTTATCTTTGCAGACCCAATGTTGCTCATCTTACCCCCAAAGAAAGAGATTAAATTCAATGATCCATATGTTTCATTCAACCTGAGTAATGAAACATTTCAAAGTGTGATGAAGGGTGCTAGTGTCCTTCAGCTTCCAGAGATTGCAATTGAAGGAAGTAGTGGAAGACTTTATTGTAAGGCTGTTGATGTTAAGAGTCCTACTAATAACTCATTTGAAATTGATCTTCAAGAAGAATCAAAGAAGTTTAAGATTATTTTTTCATGTAACAATTTGAAACTTTTGAATAAAGATTATAATGTGATGATCACCAAAGGAATTGCTAAGTTTGTCTCGACAGATAATGAAGTTGAGTATTTTATTGCAACTGAAACAACTAGTACTTATGGGGAATGATGATGATTGAACAAGATAAGAATGAACTTCGTGGTGTGTTGCAAGAGATCTCAAACTCAATGACAAGGATGCATGCAGAGAAAGAGTATATCAAAGAAGCTATCACAGCTGCATCTGAGAAGTATCAACTTAATAAGAAGTTTCTTCGTAAGATGGCAAAGGTGTATCATCAAAATAATTTTACAGATGAAGTGTCTGACATGGAGGAGTTTCAGCAGCTATACGAAACAATTGTTCTGACTTAATTGGAGTTTTATATTATGATTCGTGATGATTTTTTGTGGTCTCAGGCATATCGTCCGAGGTCTGTTTCTGAGTGCATTCTTCCAACACAGCTAAAGAACACATTTCAACAGTTTGTTGATAAGGGTTCTATTCCTAACATGCTTCTAACCGGACGTGCTGGAGTGGGTAAAACCACTGTAGCACGAGCTATGCTCGAGCAACTCGAGTGTGATTATATGGTTATAAATGGTTCAATGAATGGTAACATTGATACGTTGAGAAACGATATTAATCAATTCGCTTCATCTATGTCTTTGATCGGAGGTAGAAAATATGTCATCCTTGATGAGGCAGATTATCTAAATCCCAACTCTACTCAACCTGCACTTAGAAATTTCATGGAAGAATTTTCTAAGAATTGCGGGTTCATCCTTACTTGTAATTTTAAGAATCGTATCATTGAGCCTCTGCATAGTCGATGTACTGTGGTTGATTTCAAGATTCCTAATAATGAAAAAGATAAGATGGCTTCTCAATTCTTAAAAAGAATTAAGACTATCTTGGATAAAGAACAGGTCGAATATGATCAATCTGCAGTTGCACAGCTTATCATTAGGTATTTTCCAGATTGGCGTAGAGTTCTAAACGAGCTTCAGCGCTACTCTGTAAATGGTAAGATTGATTCTGGAATCCTAGCCAATACAAGCGATGATAACATCAAGATGCTAATTTCTTTTCTGAAGGAGAAGTCATTTACTAATATGAGAAAGTGGGTTGGGGAAAATAGCGATATCGAATCTTCTGTCTTGTTTAGGAAGCTCTATGATATAGCTTCAACTACAATGAAGCCAGCTTCCATTCCTCAACTTGTTTTGATAATTGGTGATTATCAATATAAGGCAGCGTTCGTTGCAGATCCAGAGATTAACATCGTAGCCTGCCTAACGATGATCATGACTGAGTGTGAATTTACATGAAACCATTTGACTATGTCAATGCGGTAAGTGATAGTAAAAAGAATTTGATGGTAGGAACCGAAAATGATGAGTTAGCTGAGAAAGGATACAATGCTTTCTTGACCAATAAATCGCTATCATATCATATGGACGTGATCTTGTATGTGAATGAGATGAATCAATATGCATCTCTAGACAACAAGTTACAGTTCGATTATTATCTCCATGGGATCACTAAAAAGAAAAGATTTAGCAAATGGGCAAAGAAAATAAAAGATGAAGATGTTGAAGTAGTGTCTGAATGGTATGGGTGTAGTTTTGCCAAAGCCACTGAAATCTTAAAAATAATAAATAATAAACAATTGGATTTCATAAAACAAAAATTACAAAAAGGTGGAGCATAATATGAATGTAGTAGACACACTCGTAAAAGTCGAATTAGATCAACAGGAAGATTTCTTAAAGATAAAAGAAACACTGACAAGAATCGGTGTAGCTTCTAAAAAAGATAAAACACTGTATCAATCATGCCATATTCTTCATAAGCAAGGATCTTATTATATAGTTCACTTTAAAGAATTATTTATGCTGGATGGGAAACCATCCAATTTTTCAGATGAAGATAGGGCAAGAAGAAACACAATTGCAACACTTCTAGAGCAATGGGGTTTGCTCAAGATAAATAATAAAGATCAACTAGAAAGTGGATTGGCTCCTATTAGCCAGGTGAAAATAATCTCACACAAAGAAAAAGATGAATGGGAATTGGTTGCTAAATATAATATCGGAAGAAAAAGATAAAGCAAAAGGAAACAGCAATGACCAAATCATATGCAGATTTTATAAGCCAGCAACAAGCTAAGCTTAGAGGAGCCGGATTAGCTGATGAAGTTGTTCAAGAAGATATCGAACAAATAGATGAAGTAGGTTATCAGACAAGAAAAGATATTGAATTTGAGCTTGGGCATGAAGATCGAGCTCGTGCCGACGCGTGGTCTAGAAGAAATAAGTGGATTCAAACGGGTGGAAGACTTTCAACGAAAGGACCGCGTCATATATTCAAATCTCATGAAAAAGCAGATCCTAATAATGTAGATCATGTTGGCATGCTTCGTAGATGGGGTGTTAAACCCACCAGTAATGGAAAAGGCTGGCATGTTGCAGCTGGGTCTATGGGTTCTGACCATATGAGAGCACTTACTGGTCAAGAACCAACAGAATGGAGCCCCAAATCTTAAATAATATTTGTTTTAACTCGTCTGTAACAATCTCCGGTTAAATAATATAGTGTTTAACCGGAGTAATGTTTATGAAATTACAATGTATTTTATTTTCTTCCATTCTAGCCTTTTCTTCCCTCGCTCATTCTTTACCAGCCACTCAATTTGTAGAATCAGATGCCACGAATCAAGTAACGATTCGTATGTCAGGCGCAACCGCGCACGACGCAGGTCTTTTACTTTTATTGAGAAATACTACACCTGGTTCTGTAATTTGCAAACCAAATACACTCGATGTGTATATCTCTTCTGCAAAGAATGATGCTCTATATTTTTGTACTGGTGGAGTAAACTCTGGTGCAAACAATAAGAGAATTGCAATTCTTAAGGAATCAGATGGCGGTTCTGGTGTTGGCGTAGGTCCTCTTGTTCGTGCTCAGGAAACTCTAAACATTTCTGATGGGACAACCATTACTAGGAATTGGATAGACCCAAGTGATGCTACGATTCGTGCTTCTGTCGGCGTGACTAAGCCAGCGTCTGGCGCATTCTCTGCATATAAAGAACATGCTGGAATGCCTGCTACGGCTGTCACCACAGTCGGTGCTGCTGACGTAGGAATATCTGATATTGAACCTGCAAGGTTTGCACAGATTTATACTCCTGTTATAACCGCTGTTGAACTAAACGCTCTACAGATAAATGGTATCTCAGGTGTCATCTTTGGTGTACCTGTTACCAAATCAATCTATCAGAGGCTACAAGCTCTTCAGTTTGCCACGACAAGCGTATGTCATCCTAGCAATGCTGGGTATGGTTTGATTACTGATTCAACGTCCAAGGCTTCTTCAGAAGAATGCATGCCTTCATTGAACAAGGACCAAGTTGCAGGAATGTATACTGGTACTCTTACGACATGGAGCCAGATTCGTTCTGCAATCAACAAGACTGAAACTGCTGCAAGTGTTGCACCATACGGCGCGCTTACAGACGCCAACATCTATGTTCAAAGAAGATTCGCCACCTCAGGCACACAAAGAAGTTTTGAGATCTATTTTGCTGACACAGGTTGTGTTGTAGGTGCTCGTAAGTTTCTTGATAAGACCAATGCTCTCGTCACTGAAAACTCAGGAACAAACAATGTAATCAGTGGGCTCAATGGTGCTGAAACAGCTGGCAAAGGTTCGATAGGAATTCTTACCACAGAAAAGATACCAAGCTCTTCTGATGGTTGGAGATTCGTCAAGCTCAATGGCGCTGCGCCAAGTCTACTCAATGTAGTCAAAGGAACTTATGATCTTTATTTTGAATCCACCATTCAATGGAGAAGAGTTCCTGTTGCAGGGCTACCTGCAATCGCTACTGATAAGAAAGGTGTAGCTACATCCATTGTGAATCAGATGGGTAACCCTGCTGTTGTCTCCACACTCGATATCAGCTTCTCTCATCCTTTTGGTCGTGCTGGTCTTGTAGGAAACGCCATCAAGAATAAACTTAATGCGCCTACTACACCATTCATTGCCTCTGGCTCAAATCCTTCTGACACTTCTGACGTTTACGTTCGCCCAATTGCCTCATCCACAAGAGGTCCAAACGGCGTTCCAAATGCATGTCTTAATCCTTCCAAGGTGAATGCATCACAACCAGGATTGTAATTTTATTGTACCAGTTTACTTAATTATGTGATTGTTGTATAAATAATAGTGTCCATGCCTTCGGGGTGGATACTATTATTAACCTTGCTACGGGAGGTCTACAATGACTAAGGTCTATACTACTGGTTATCCAAAAGATTGGAATATTAATTCTTTCTTTGTTGGATACGATAAATTCTTCAATGAAGCTTCTAAGATTCACGATGAATTGGCGAAGCACGTCCCCAATTATCCTCCATACAACGTCAAAAAGATCGATGAAAATAAGTACGTCATCGAACTAGCTGTTGCTGGTTTCTGTCGTTCTGACATCGAAATCGAGTTTGTGGAAGATAAACTCATCGTTCGTGGTGCTTCAAAGAACGACGATTCCAATGATTACCTATTCAAAGGAATCAGCAACCGTTCATTCACCAGGACATTTGCTCTAAGCGACGCAATCGAGATCAAGGGTGCAGAGATGCTTAACGGTATGCTGCAGATCATTCTCGAAAGAATCATTCCGGAGCATAAGAAACCGAAGAAGATTGAGATTAAAGAGCCTTCAGTTGTAGCCACTACAGATAAACAGCTACTAACGGAGTAATCTAACATGACTAAACAACAACTCGGTCGTCTATTTTTATGTCTTACATTATGTTTTGCACCAGTCGCATTTGCTATGTATGTGCATGAAGCAGTAAATATACTTCAACCAGCAATCATTTAAGATTGCAAGGGGGAGGCAACTCCCCCTTTTTGATTATAAATAATGCATGAATAAAGAACTACTCAAGATTGCTTTTCCTACCGCATCAGATGAAACTCTGACTAAGTATCTTTTACATCTTGAAGATGCACTAGCTAATTACAACATTCAAACCCATCACGACATCTCTGCTTTCTTAGCACACATTGGTCATGAATCCGGCGATCTTAGAAGAGTAAAAGAAAATCTTAACTACTCAGTCGATGGGTTACTTAAGGTATTTCCAAAATACTTTAAAGATCGTCAAGAAGCTGAGAAGTATGCAAGACAACCTATAAGAATAGCGAGCCGCGTGTATGCCAACCGCATGGGAAATAGCAACGAAGAGAGTGGTGATGGATGGAGATACTGTGGCCGCGGACTGATACAGTTAACTGGTAAAAGCAACTACCAAAAGTTTGCCAAATATGTAAACAAGAGTTTGGATGATGTAATTAGTTTTCTAGAAGTACCAAAGGGAGCATGCACATCCGCTGCTTATTTTTGGAAAACAAATCATTGTAATGGTAAGACAATAGAAGAATCTACTAAGATAATAAATGGTGGAACTCATGGCTTGGAAGATAGAAAAACAAGATATCAAAGAATAATTAATAAAATTTCAGATGTACTTTAATTATGAAACGTGTTAGTATATTCATGATCATAGATGAGATTATAAATGAAATTTTACACAAATGTAATTCTACGTGGAAGCAATATCCTGTTTCGTGGCTACGACAACGGAAAAAGGATACAACAAAAGATAAAGTGTAAACCTTATCTTTTCATCGAATCACGCAATCCAGACAAAGCTTCTTACTCTACAATCTATGGAACCAAAGTCGATCGCATGGGCTTTGAGTCTGTCAACGACGCTAAAGAATTTGTAGAGTCCTACACAAACGTTGAAAACTTCAGCATCCATGGGCAATCGCCCCACATGTTCCATTATACATGGATCAACGATACGTTCACCGGTGATGTTCAATACGACCCAACAAAGATCAGAGTAGCTTACATCGATATCGAGGTTGCTTCTGATGACGGGTTCCCTGAGCCTGAAAAAGCAGATAAAGAAATCACAGCTATTTCGATGAGGTTCAGAGATGAAACATTTGTGTTTGGTTGCGGTGATTACAAATCATCTTCAGAACATGTTAAGTATGTAAAGTGTACTGATGAAGCTTCTCTGATATCATGGTTCATTAAATCTTTTGCTGCAGTTTCTCCTGATGTAATCAGTGGCTGGAACGTTGAAAACTTTGATATTCCCTACATCATCAACCGATCCAATCGTCTGCTTGGTGAAGAAGAAACAGCAAAGCTTTCTCCATGGAACATCATTAACACTCGTCGTGTTAGTCGTGGTAAAGTCAACGGTGAATCTGAGGTCTATGAAATCTTAGGTGTATCCACACTCGACTATCTTCCTTTGTATCGTAAGTTTACGTATACGAATCAAGAATCATATAAGCTTGATCATATTGCTTTATTGGAACTCGGTGAGAAGAAACTTGACTATTCTCAATACGGTAACCTAAATGAGTTGTACAAGCAAGACTATCAACTCTTCATCGATTACAATGTTAAAGACGTAGATTTAGTTATACGTCTCGAGGATAAGCTTAAGCTCATCGAGTTGGTTTACGCCATGGCTTACTCAGCTAAAACCAACTATACTGATACATTTGGTGTAGTTAGGCTCTGGGATATTATCGTACATAACTTCTTGATTAATCGTAACATCGTCATAACACCAAAAGATAACATCCCTGAGATCCCATATAAGATGGCTGCTTCGTCTGAGGATCCAATTACAGGTGAAGTGACTGACTATGGATCTTTTACTGGCGCTTATGTCAAAGCACCACAGGTAGGATTGCATAACTGGGTCGTATCGTTTGACTTAAACAGTCTCTACCCACACTTGATCATGCAGTACAACATCTCGCCTGAGACGTATTACTCACAGTGCAAAGGCAACATCGATGTTGATAGCTTCTTAAATGGTGAAGCAAACAACTGGGATACGGATCTAATCAAGACAGCAAACCGCTGCATCTTTGTTCGTGACAAACAAGGTTTTCTTCCTGAGTTAATGCAACAGTACTATGACATGCGTACTGTGTATAAGAAGAAGATGATCGAGGCCCAAAAGCAATATCAAAAAGATAAGTCTTATGAGCTTGAAAAGGAAATATCGAAATACAATAATCTTCAGCTAGCGTTTAAGATCATGTTGAATTCAGCTTACGGTGCGCTTGGTAATCAATACTTTAGGTATTACCAATTGGCCTTAGCCGAATGCATCACCCTATCTGGCCAAGTAACGATTCGTTGGATCGAAGACAAGATGAATCAGTACTTGAATAACTTACTCAAGACTCAGAACCAAGACTATGTTCTCGCTTCAGACACCGACTCAATCTACCTATGTCTTGATAAATTAGTTAAGCATGTATTCAAAGACGAAGACGATAAGAAAAAGATCGTGGACTTCCTTGACAAAGTTTGTAATGAAAAGCTCGAACCATACATTGATAAGTGTTACCAAGAACTAGCTACCTACACGAACGCTTATTCTCAAAAGATGAAGATGAAGCGAGAATCAATTGCAGACAAGGGTATCTGGACAGCAAAGAAACGATACATCTTGAATGTGTATGATTCAGAAGGTGTTAGGTACGCTCAACCAAAGTTAAAGATCATGGGTATCGAGGCAGTCAAGTCTTCCACCCCTATGTCTTGCAGAGAATCGATTAAGAATGCTTTGAAGATCATTATGACTAAAGACAATGAGTCTTTGATCGAATACATCAAGCAATTCAAAACAGAGTTTCTGTCAATGCCGTTTGAAGACATTGCTTTTCCTCGAGGATGCAATGGATTGAATAAATATAGAGACAAAGGTGGGATCTATAAAAAAGGAACGCCGATTCATGCAAAAGGTGCATTGATCTACAATCACTTTGTAGAAAAGCACAATCTGTCTAAAAAGTATCAATCGATTAGTAACGGGGATAAAATCAAATATTGCTATCTTCGTTTTCCTAATCGTTACAACATTGAAGTTATTTCTTGCCCAGGAACACTTCCTCCAGAATTTGATTTGTCTTGTTTGATTGATTATGATACTCAATTTGAAAAAGCATTTCTTGAACCATTGAATGGAATTCTGGAAAAGATTGACTGGGTTGCAGAAAAGAACCATATCGCAACTATCGAGGATTTCTTCCAATGAGACAAGTAGATAATTTTGATGATGATTTTGGTTTTTCACTATTAAGTGAAGATGAACTAAAGAAAAGAGAAGAAGATGCAGCAGCTCAAGCTGCACAGTACGCTGCAACCAAAGCAGCTGAAGCGTTCAAGCAAGAGTTTGAATTTGAAATCAATAAGACTTCTGAATACTATCAAGGAAGACTCAAGCAACTATACGACGCCATCATGCCTCTTCTTGTTAATTTGTCTAAAGACAACGACAAGGCTTACATCTATTGGCCTAATCGACAAGAAAAGATACAGAAATTTGTTAACAAGATAAAGGCACTAGCTGAGCAATGATAAACGTAGTAGCTTTAGTTACAGCAATAGCTATCTCCATCATAGCAGCTTATTATTCTATCATCGGTCTAACCACTATATTTGCTGCAGCATTTTGGCCAGTCGTTATCATGGGATCTTTTCTTGAATTAGGAAAGATCGTTACTACTAATTGGCTTTATAGCAATTGGGAAATTGCTCCTAAATTTATCAAAGTTTATTTGATGACGGCTATCTTTATCTTGATGTTCATAACATCTATGGGTATCTTTGGATACTTATCTAAGGCACACATAGAACAAACAGTGTCACAGGGTGATAACACCGATAACATCGAACTGATTGAACAGAAGATCGAGTTTGAACAAGATAAGATCAATGATTCCAAACTTGTGTTAAAGCAGCTCGATGCATCTGTACAAAGACTTGTAGACAACGATCGTATTCGTGGTTCAGATGGAGCCATAGCGATAAGAAACTTACAAAAACAAGAAAGAAAAGATTTAACTGAAACTATAGAAAATAGTATGAAAGTTATATCTGACTATAAGATGGAAGCAAATGTACTACAAAAATCTAAACGTCAGATGGAAGCTGAAATAGGTCCATTGAAGTACATAGCCGAATTGATATATGGTGATGAAGCAAAAGATCATTTTGAAAGCTCAGTAAGAGCTGTGATCATATTGCTAGTATGTGTATTTGACCCATTAGCTATAGTGTTGTTACTTGCTGTGAACGTATCAATGACTCAGAAAAAGAAGTTTACTTTAAAACAGCAAGATAGTATAATGGAGATAGTACGGAGTTCTATAAATAACATTCGATCGAAATGAGGTATACATGACGACATTTCTAAAAAACTTATGTGAGCAACTCAAAGATGAAGACACAAACATCGTCGCTGATGGACAAGGTTCTGCGGAGTTTAGTGGATGCATTGATTCTGGTTCTTTTATTCTCAATGCTGTTCTTAGCGGGAGCATATACGGCGGCGTTCCTAACAATAAGATTACTGCTTTCGCCGGTGAATCGGCTACTGGAAAAACGTTCTTTGTTCTAGGAATAGTTAAGTCTTTCCTCGACGCTCATCCTGAAGCTGGTGTCATGTATTACGATACAGAAGCAGCTGTGACCAAACAGATGATGGAGGAGCGCGGTATCGATACCAAGCGCGTTATCGTTGCTGAGATGGATACCATTCAGCGGTTTAGAACCCACGCACTAAAGACTCTTGATTTTTATGAAAAGACTGGTAAGGATCGTCCTCCGTTCATGATGGTCCTTGATTCACTCGGCTTATTGTCAACAACTAAAGAAATGGAAGACACCGCTGAGGGTAAAGAAACACGTGACATGACAAAGGCTCAGGTTATCAAGGCAGCTTTTCGTGTGCTGACTCTCAAGTTGGCCAAAGTCAAAGTACCATTGTTGGTTACCAATCACGTCTACGCTGCCGTAGGATCGTATGTTCCTACCAATGAAATCTCAGGTGGATCGGGTTTGAAATATGCAGCATCAACCATTGCAATGCTTTCAAAGAAGAAAGACAAGGATAGTAACAACGATGTGGTCGGTAACATCATCAAGGTCAAGATGCACAAGTCAAGGTTATCAAAAGAAAATGGACAGGTAGAAGTACGCCTGTCATATGATAAGGGACTCGACAGGTATTACGGTTTACTCGAATTAGCGGAAAAGTATAATATAATCAAGAAAGTATCAACTAGGTACGAGATGCCTAATGGTACTAAGTTGTTTGGTAAAGAAATTAACACCAATCCAGAAAAATACTTTACTGAAGATCTCCTAAAGATTCTCGATGAATGCGCTAAGAAAGAATATTCTTATGGCCAGGGTTATGAAGAAATTGGAGAAATGAATGACGATCGAGAAGACGATACTATCTAATCTCCTCTTTAATGAGGAATATACTCGTAAAGTTCTACCATTCATTAAAGATGAATACTTTCGTGATCATAGCGACAAGCTTACATTCAAGCTAATTCAAGAGTATATCAACAAATATAATGCTCTTCCATCAAAGGAAGCATTGAATATTGATTTACAAAACAAAACAAATGTAAGTGAAGAAACGTATAAACAAGCTATCAATATCATTGAGAGTTTGAAATGTGATAAAGATACAAACAGTAAGTGGTTGACTGAGCAAACTGAAAAGTTCTGTCAGGATCAAGCATTATTCAATGCTATCTCTAAGTCAATTCAGTTGATCAATGGAGACACTAAGCAAGATATATCTAAAGGCGCTATTCCTGAATTGCTGTCGACGGCTTTATCTGTATCGTTTGATACCAACATTGGCCATGATCTGGTTGATGATTGGGAACATCGATATGACATGTATCACACACGTGAAACTAAGATACCTTTCAACTTAGAATACTTTAATAAGATCACTAAAGGTGGACTGAGTAAGAAGACTTTGAACATTTGTCTTGCTGGCACAGGTGTAGGTAAGAGTATGTTCATGTGTCATTGCGCTGCAGGTAACCTCCTTGACGGTTTGAACGTTCTATACATAACTCTTGAGATGGCAGAAGAAAAGATTGCTGAAAGAATCGATGCAAACTTGATGAACGTAGCTATTGATGAGTTGTCTGAGCTTCCTAAAGATGTATACCAGAAAAAGATTGATAAAATAAAGAGTAAAACAGTTGGTAAGCTTATCATCAAGGAGTACCCAACGGCTTCAGCCGGTGCAAACAATTTTAGGTACCTATTGAATGAGCTTAGATTGAAGAAGAACTTCAAGCCAGATATCATCTATATCGACTACTTGAACATCTGCAATTCATCCAGGCTTAAGGTCGGATCCAATGTTAACTCGTATCTATATGTTAAGGCAATCGCCGAAGAACTTAGAGGTCTTGCTGTTGAGATGAACTTGCCAATCGTTAGTGCTACACAAACAAATAGAACTGGGTACACAAACTCAGATGTGGGGCTTGAGGACACATCTGAATCATTTGGCTTGCCAGCAACAGCTGACTTCATGTTTGCCATCATAACTAATGAACAGTTGGCTAATCTTAATCAATTGCTTGTAAAGCAACTTAAGAATAGATACAGTGATCCAAACATTAATCGAAAGTTTATCGTAGGTGTTGACAGATCTAAGATGAAGTTGTATAACGCAGAAGCAAGTGCTCAACGTGATATCGTTGATGATACACCACAAGCAAAAACTAAATTTGATAAGTCGGTGTTTGAGGGGTTTACATAATTGTATGTACATGTTACAATACAAAAAAATAAATTATAAGCTAATCACATGAATATATTTTTTCTTGACGCTTCTCCAGAAATTTGTGCGCAACAGCACTGCGACAAACATGTGCTTAAGATGATTATCGAGTACGCACAGCTTCTATCGACTGCTCACCGCGTGATTGATGGAGAAGTTTATACTCACATCACCGACAAAAAACATAAGATTAAGCGATGGAAGCTTAATGATGATCGTGATCAGATCCTTCATCTTGCTGCTCATGTCAATCACCCATCTAATATCTGGACTAGGTCTTCAACAGCATCTTACACATGGCTATATAGTATGTGGAGACACTTATTGAAAGAATATACATATCGGTATGAGAAGCAGCACAGCAACGAGCGATTGATCTTTGCATTAGCTAATCCTCCTCAGGGACTGACATTTGATAAGTGGATCAATCCTCCTAAAGCTATGGATGACATCTATAAAAAAGATGATGTGATTGAAAGTTATCGTAACTTCTACATCAACAGTAAGAGTCGATTTGCTAAATGGACAAGGCGAGATATACCAGAGTGGTACATCCAGGGAATGTTTGTGTCTTCAGCAAAAGTTTATAGCCTAAATGATTGATGTAGATATAATCAATTGTAGATCTAAAAAAAAGATAGAACTTTATGATACTGCAATTAGATTTTTCTACAATAAGTTATTGCCTAAAGTGAATAACATAGAAATAAATCTATGTCTAGAAAACAACATAGAATCAGATGCGTTCTGTACACAAATTGAACCAAAGTGTTTTATAATAGAGTTATACAAAAAGCTTCCAATCACAGAACAGTTGAAGTGTATTGCTCATGAGATGGTGCATGTAAAACAGTTTTTTCGTAGGGAATTAAGATGTGTAGGTCATATGATCATCTGGAAGAATCAAACATTCTCAGCCGAGACATTATCTAGACATAATGTAACTCGTAATTCATATGATGAATATATAAATATGCCATGGGAAAGAGAAGCATTTCTCAAAGAAGAATTACTTTTTAATGAATTTATAATTGAAAATGAAAGGAAGGTTAGATCATGTTTATGACTGAAAATATTGTACCAAAAGTTACATTTAAGACTCGTGTTCGTGATGAATCGATTGGCGGTCCTAATCCTTATCGTTGGCAAGATGTAGATAGCCACGATTTGTTTCGTGGTAAGAGAGTTGTAGTATTCTCTCTTCCTGGTGCATTCACTCCTACCTGTTCCACCATGCAAGTTCCCGGTTATGAATCTAACTATGATTTGATTCGTAGTCATGGTATTGATGAAGTATATTGCATTAGTGTAAACGATGCTTTTGTGATGAATGCATGGGCAAAGCAACAGAACATTCAAAATATCAAGATGATTCCAGATGGGTCTGGTATTTTTACTCGTAGAATGGGAATGCTAGTCGATAAAGATAATCTAGGATTTGGTATGCGTTCATGGAGATATTCTATGGTTGTTGACAATGGTGTTATTCAAAAAATGTTTGTCGAACCAGGTTGTGTTGATAATTGTGAATCAGATCCTTATACTGTAACTGATCCTCAAACAATTTTGACTTATCTAGGAAGTAATTCTAAGTAAACAAATCCCCGGTAGTTCAGCTGGTAGAACGGTGGACTGTTAATCCATATGTCGTAGGTTCAAGTCCTACCCGGGGAGCCATTTAATAATATGAATTTTAGCGATATAGTAAAAGTTCCATATACTACAATCCCTCGTATGCAAAAATACGAGGGAGATCTTTTGGTCCAGCCAGCTTCTCAAATTCATCTTAATGAAAAAAGAAAAGAGTTGTTGTGGGAAAAATCATTAAAGAACATTGATCCTAATTTTGGTTTGTCTTTTGCTTCTGACTTAGCTAGAGCAAGAAAACTCATCAAAAAAACATCAAACATTTTAGGTTTCGGTAATATCAATCACATCGTTGAACTGTGTTCTAATATACAAGAAGACTTGGTGATAATGGATCATGGCAGGATCTCAGCAGCATGTGTTTGTTTTCCAAGTGGCTGGAATCCTTTCACAGCACAAGGTAAAACACTGGAGCAAATTCATGCTCCAGTTGCAGATGGCGATACACTCCGTAAGATGAGTGATAAGCTTTCACATTTAATGTGTGGAGAGCACCGGTATCATCGTTACGTATGGACTGTGACCACTAATAAGTATCTTAGTGCTCATCCATTCTATAAAAGAAGTCCTGCATCATCCATCAATGACCTATGGTTCAGACAAGAACATCAGATAACTTTTCCAATTCAAAAGAATTACACGTCTGGGTTTTTAATCGATGTTAGTGTTTGTCCCTTGACTTTTTTATCCAATGAACAACAAGAACTAATTCGTAAATCCATAAATAGCATGTCTGACAATGTTTTAAAGTATAAACATTTAGAAGACATAAAGCTTTTAATAAACACAAATTAGTAGTAGGAGATGTCTATGCTAATGCAAAGAGAATATAATTTTTACGAGGTCGATAACATGAATACGTTGCAAGCTATGTACCAAATGGTATGCAATGGATATACTGAAATTGAAAAGAAACTTAAGAACATCATAGCAGAGAATGAGTATCTAAAGCGAAAGCTTCAAGAACAAAACAAAAATTTGCATCCATTCATGGATTAACATTATTATTTTCGAGATGTTATGTTTGAGCAGTGTAAAGCAGTAAAGCGTCGATTTCATATCGGCGCGTTTCATAATAGATATTTTAATTGAGGAAACTATGACAAAACCATTAAAGATAGGAATCATTCAACTGAGAGGAGCAGGAGATTGTTTAATCGCTGCTCCTATAGCAAAGTATCTATTCAATAAAGGAATGGAAGTTCATTGGGTTATAGATGAAAAGTTCTATAAGGCATTCAAATATGCATTCCCATATGTTAAGTTTCATTCTCTTTCAGTAGAAGAAAAATCCATTCAATCAAATATCAGAAACCCATATTGGTTTGAAACTCCACACAAGATGTTGATTGAAGATGCTGGTTGTGATGAAGTAATTTGTTTTCCATACGAAGAAACACTTCACTTCGATAAGATCGGGTTGCCATCACGCTTAATAGATCCAGTTGCTATTCGTGCTAAAGACTTAAGATTGGCGTTTCATACAACATTTGATCAATTCAAGTATGCAGTAACGAATGTTCCGTTTGAAGAAAAATGGAACTTAGACATGAGAAGAAATTTGAAAAGAGAACAAGAGTTCTTTGATAAGATCATAGTCAACAAAGACAAACCATATGTTGTGACTCATTTGTCTGGCGCAATGGGAAGAATTGAATTCAGTCTAAACACAAAATCATTTATTGAAAGCATAGGATTGATGGACCATGAAATAATCAATATCACGCCAGTTACAGATAATGTGTTTGATTGGACAACCATCATTGAAAAATCAGCATGTTTTATAGGAATAGATTCGTTTTATGTAAACTTAGTCGAACAGATGAATATGAAGATTCCTAAGTTCTTTATAAGAAGATCACCACTCAATTTTACTCCAGTATTAAGAAATAATTGGGATTTTTTGCCAATAAAACTAGCATCAGATGAACCACACGAATTAAAATTTTAAAGGATAAATAATATGAAATCAAACGAAAATTACAAAATGAGTAAGCCACTAAAAACACAGCTTAACATGATGCTAACGAACGAGCAGAAGCCGATTCACCAAGAATTATTTGTTGAAGCTGAATTTCATCACTTAAATATGAAGAAGAGAATGGCAGTAAAGGTTATAGCTGAAACAGAAGAAGAATGAAGAAAAAGAAACCTGCACACAGATACAAAGAAAAACAATGTCCTGTGTGCGGCGTCTTGCATAAGAAGAGATGGCAGTGCTGCAGCTTAAAGTGTGGCATAGAGTTCAGGTCTTTAACACCACCTACCCAAGAAGCTGTCAGAGCTAGAGCAGAAGGTGTAAGGAGATGGAAATATACCGATAGAGGTGAGGCTACAAATACTAATTTGAAACAATATATGAATGATGATGATTTTGCTTTACCGCCCGAACAGCATGATAATGATTATTTTCTAGAGGATGGAGATATCTGGAGTCCCGCTAATATATAAATAAGAATAAACTAGTGGACATCACATGGCTAAGACTCTAAAGGCAATAAAAGAACACTTCATCGATCTAATCTCAGAAGTTACGATTGATGGTCGTACCGGAGAGATTGAAGACGATAATAGTTCACGAAATAAGAGTCTTCAGCAAACTCCAAAAAATATCAAGTCGCCTAAGCAGCAACCTAACTTAAATCAGCAGAAGCAATTGCCTCCTCCTGAAAAGAAACAGTTAGCTCCTGTTTCTAAAGCCATAGCCAATCCCAGCCGAATTCCAGTTGTAGTTCGTACCACCAGCTTACCTACTGCTGTGGAAAAGAAGCCTGAAGAAAAGTACATGGGTAAGATTCAGCCTGAGAAAAAGCCTGAGTTAGCTAAACCTGAAGTCAAGCCAACACAAGAACCACAAAAGAAGCCTGAAGTCAAGCCAACACAAACACCCGAGAAAAAGCCTAGCGTTGACGCTCAAAAGACTTCTACCATCGCAAAACCAAAAGCCAAACCCACTCCCAGTGTCCCGCTAAAAACAACAAAACCAACAAAGAAGAACGATCATATTGTGAAGACGGGTGAAACACCTAAAGAAACTCAAAGAACAAGCAAAGACGATTCATCTTTGCTCAAGGGGATTCTTCGTGGAGGCTCAGCGAGAGTTGGTGCTAGATACTCTGGCCCTGAGCACTTAATTAAACCGCCAACAGCTTAATCAAAACTCAGTGCCCAACCAAAGGCATGGTCGGTTTTGTTTCTAGGTGCTGGTTGTATCTACTTTTCTTCTTAACTTCTTTTGTCTTCTTAGAATCTTGAGCACCAGAAGGTGTTGGGATAGTTGAGAGGTCAAGAGGTCCCATGACAGCAGGTGATACACCAGCAAACTCTAGAAAAGTCTTGAGCTTCTGGCCAGGAGTATCTTTCTTGTAGGTGTTCACGAGGGAGGTAGTGGCTTCTTCTCTTTTCTTTGGATCTTTTATCATAACATACCTGTTTACTTATTTTTATTTCTTATTTATAATCTACTCATAATGATGGTGTGGAGGTAACTATGGGCTACGATGATCGTGATGATGGTCAACAGCAACAAGAAGAGGAAGCCTTCTTCTTCCATACGTTGGCCGATGTAAACGAGTTGCTCGCGAGCTTTGGCCCGAGTAACTTCTTCTATCACCTGTTTGAGCAGTACCCTGAGCTCAAGAAGGTAGCTAGGGAGTACGTCTAATGGAAGTTCTCAAGGAAACGACTGAGTGGTCAAACAACGTACAGAACAACACCTATGTTCTGTCTGGTGGAAGGTTGGTAGCCTACATGAGCAAACTGACTGGTGAGTTCAGGGTCTTTTCTAAACCTCTTCATTTTGATAAGAACTATCGTACTTTCGAGCAGGTCCGCGGGTCTGTGCTCGAAGACATAGTCTTGTCGATGACGATCTGATGGTGTACTTATTTTCATATATTGATTAGTATCTACTTGTAATTGATAAACAACTGGAGATTATAACATGGCACATATGATTGAAACGATGGCTTACGCTGGCGAAACCCCTTGGCACGGTCTTGGCACGAAGGTTCCTGCTGACTTGTCACCCGACCAGATGCTTAAGAAAGCCGGCCTTGATTGGTCGGTACGTAAGGTCCCTGCCTTTGCAGAGGTTGCTGGCAAGAAGGTCGCGGTTGGTAAGTCCGCGCTTGTTCGTGACTCTGACGACCGCATCCTTGATGTAGTGTCCGATGACTGGAACATCCTTCAGAATGAGAAGGCGTTCGAGTTCTTCCATGACTTCGTGGCTGCAGGCGACATGGAGATGCACACCGCTGGATCCCTTCGCGATGGTCAGCTGGTCTGGGCACTCGCCAAGGTGCACGATGGTTTCACCCTCTTTGAAGGTGATACGGTTGAGAGCTACCTGCTCTTCAGCAATCCCCATAAGTATGGCTGGTCCATCGATGTACGATTCACGCCTATCCGAGTAGTCTGCAACAACACTCTTACTCTTAGTCTTAACACCGCGAGTAAGAACATGGTCAAGGTATCTCACCGCCGTGAGTTCGATGCCGACATGGTCAAGGAAACCCTTGGTGTTGCTAAGGAGAAGCTGGCCAAGTACAAGGAAATGGCCCAGTTCCTGGGTAGCAAGCGCTATACCGATAAGAGTCTGGTCGAGTACTTCAAGCGAGTCTTTCCTGTCGTCGGTGGTCCGGACAAAAAGAAGGAGATGTCCATTTCTGCAAGCAAGGCACTTGATGTGATCAACACTCAGCCGGGTGCCAACTTTGCTGAGGGTAGTTACTGGAGCGCCTTCAATACGGTGACGTTTATGATTGATCATAAGCTTGGCCGGAACCAAGACACTCGACTCTCCAATGCTTGGTTCGGTAATGGTAAGAAGATCAAGAACGACGCTCTTGAGACTGCTATCGAAATGGCACAGGCTGCATGAACCGGAGACGAATGCTAGAGATAGCTGAGGGTATTGAGGCGGCGGGGATCATTGTCCTCGCCGTTCTCGCCGGGGCTGCACTAATTAAATACATACTGAGTTAACTATGGATACAGATACACCGACTCTTATCAAAGCTCTTAGGATCTTAGTAGAAGACATTCAGTCAGACGACGGTGTAGCTAATGCATGCATTGCTGAAGCAGCCGATCGTCTGCAGTCTCTATACGATGAGAACATTGCATTGAGCCGTCTTGTAGATAAATATTTGTTTGAAAAAACTAGTCCTTCTGACGAGCCCTAGTGGGCGAAACTATTGTTCCTTTGAGGTCTTGGTCGTTACCAGCGTAGCAAAAACGGCGTCAGGAACAATAGTCAAGGACACGCACGAAGACCTTATGGTGTATTCGTGACGCGGGGAAATACCCAGGAATTACTTGTGATTGAAGTTGGAGTCCGGACTCTTCCCATAAAGCAAGTAATTGAACCATACCTATTTACTTTAATTCATATAATGAATAAAATGTATTCACATCATGAATGGAAAACAATCAATGAGTGACACTACTATCTTGACAGAAGAAGAAATTGAGCGTATTGTCGAGAAGCATATTGAGGCTTTGGACCGCAGGCTCATGAATAATGACATGACACAACAAGAATATGAAGAAGCCGTTGTCATTGTTGACAAGTGGGCTTCGATTGCCATGAAGCAACGTAGGCATTTCACATGAACAAAATTGATCCACGAGATGAACTCACTCTATGGGTCGGTGCGACACGATATTACATGGGGCGCATGACCTACGCTGTGGCTAACTTCTGCAGTCTTTTGAATGATTCGTGGAATGAACTCGGCGAAAACACCAAGGCAATCATCCAGCGCGACATTGAAGAGGAATTTGTGCGGGACGATGAGTCTCGCAGGCTGGGAGATTCTTTTCATCCACTCGGGCATGATTGTGACCGCAAGGCTTGGGAACATGTGAGGAAACTATGGAATACGATACCTTAATCCAGATTTTGGAACAAAGCGTTAAGCGTCACGGCGAGAAACCTCTGACCAATAAATGGTTGCTGAATATCTTGCGAATGGCTGAAAATAAAGAAATTGAAGATGACCGCATTAGTTATTTTCATTCAGGAATTGATGACTGAATCTTGTAAAATTATTAGGAGGGCGACATGAGCGGCGGACACTTTAATTATAAACAATACGAAATCGGCATCATTGCTGACGAAATCGAACGGTACATTCTGAGGTGTGAAAACAAGGTTCCTAAGGATTGGGGCGAAGATGATGAGAACGGTAAATACGTTCCTTATGTTCACGAGGAACCAGAAGAAATCCTGAATAGAATGAAAGAAGGATTGATGTATCTGAGAAAGGCTTTCATTTTCGCTCACGAAATTGATTACTATCTTTCTTGCGATACTGGTCCTGAATCTTTTATTGAAAGATTAGAAGAAGAATTGTGTAAACTGGAGAATGGTGATGAACGAGCGAATGATTGAACTCATCGAACAAGCTGGTATGTATCGTGATAAATTTGGTATGTTCTTCAGCAAAGACAAACATAATGAAGATGGTGTAGACTTAGAAAAGTTTATTGAATTGCTCATGCGAGTGATATATGATGAAATAAAAGAAGAACTAATTCCAGATGAGTTAGTTGACATAGAACCCGATAGCTTTAATAGGCAATACCTTAAAGGTTGTAATGGCGGTATTACCGATGCATTATATATTGTCAAGAATTTTGGAGTAGACATTGATGAACTATGATGATCTTTTGTCGAAGTGCCAAGGTTTTCTATCTCCTGAAGATTATATGAGATTGTGTGGGCTTATCGTTCGTGAAAAAGAACGGAGTGAGCGGATTAAGGAATTGAATGAACTTGCACTTGAAGAGATGGTTGCGATAAATCAGAAACTTGGATTGTATGATGAGTATTGATTCACCAGTTGATACGCTGCATCGGTGTATCGCTCACGCATGTTACAAGGGGTTTCCTGAAATTGAGTATGAAGATAGAGATTGGTCTATTACTGACAAGAAAGTTTTTGTTACAAAAACTCGACCGCACAGTGAACGAGATATCACGGTTCAAGCAATGTTTCCACAGACATGGAGCTCAACCGCACTCGGCTTTGGTGGTCTAGGTGGTCAGGCTATGACTTCCGCCTATACTGTGGTGATTGAATCGCAATATGCAGGATATCTAGTTTACTTTGGTGGCAGAATGGCTTATAATATCATAAGAGCGAATGACCAGTTTTTTAAGGACATTGCAGAGTGCAGAATGCACGAGGTCAAAGGAGCCAAGGAAAAATATGAACGATGAAGATTACGATGTAGTTATCGATGTTCTTAAGAAACATATTAAGGTGTTGTCCGATATGGACCGAGGAGAATCATCATTCGGCATCATGACTCAGATTCGATTGGAACAGATTGGGCAAATGAACAAGGCTATTCGTATTTGGAAGAAGTATAAAGATGAAAACCTATAAACAGGAAATCATCGAGAATGCAATCTCAGGATTGAAGGATGGAGGATATCCTTTTCCAGAATCTTTGATTCCTCTATTTACTTTAATCTATCAATCGGGGTATAATGAGTGTATCAGAAACATTAAAGAAAAGAATGTTTCCGGGTATAGTGATATAATCAGTGATGGTGGAATGGACCCAAGATGAGACCTGAAGAAATCGAGGAGAAATGAAAATGGCTAATGTAATTATTGATGGTATTGAGTACGCGCCGGTTGTTCGTGCTGCGGGCACGCGCGCGGTTGTGGTTGTGGATCGCGGTTGGATCTTTGCAGGCGATGTGACGCGCGAAGGTAATCGAATCTTCTTGGACAACGCGGTATGGGTTTTCAGGTGGGAGTCGATTGGATTCGACGGTGTGATCGCAAATCCAAAAGACGACAACGTAACTCTTCGGAAGATGAAGAACAGGGTCGAGATTCCGGCTCAGTCTGAAATTTTCTCAGTGCCCGTGTCGGACGACTGGGGAGTGTGATGAACTTCCTACCGGTAGGAAACGGTTTCGGCTCCGGCTCCAACTCCAGCTACGGCTACGGCGATGGCTACGGCGATGGCTATGGCTATGGCTACAGCTACGGCTCCGGCTACGGCTCCGGCGATTGCTACATCTCCGGCTCCGGCGATGGCTCCGGCTGGCCGGGTCCCAAGGCTCCGGATACGGCGATGGCTATGGCTACGGCTACGGCTTCGGCTTCGGATACAGAACGCCGGAGATTTTGAGGAGAAGAGAATGAGACCTGAGGAAAGCGTGATGAACTTCCTACCGGTAGGAAACGGTTTCGGCTACAACTACAACTCCGGCTACGGCTCCGGCGATGGCTACGGCGATGGCTACGGCGATGGCTACGGCGATGGCTACGGCGATGGCTACGGCGATTGCTACCTCTCCGGCTCCGGATACGGCGATGGCTATGGCTACGGCTCCGACTCCGACTCCGGCTCCGGATACGGATACGGAACACCAGAGATTTTGAGGAGGAAAGAATGAGACCTCAAGAAATCAATCGTAATATCAATCTTGCCTTTAAGAGATTTTCTCGTCGCGGAAATCCGTTTCATTTTGTAAAATGCAAAAAGCATCTTGAGAAGAGATTGGAATGGTTTCGTGCTACTGACCCAGAAGAAGTTGATGCTATTCCACCTTTCATACCCGATGGTGATGTGACGCCACACCTCCAATATATCTCGGACCGATGGAACTGTGTTAGCAGAATTAAATTCTTATTGAAGGTGGCAGAAAAATATGCAGTGTACGACTAAGGTAATTGAATTGGACGATGGTGAGCTTGCAATTGATTTGCCTGAAGATATGTTGAAAGAATTAAATTGGACCGAGGGAACCGTTATCGAGTGGATTGATAACAAAGATGGTTCGTGGTCACTTATGGAGAAAAAACAATGAATGAACGGATTAGAGAACTCACTGACAAAGCCGGTATTGGATTTTGGGGAGATTCTATAATTGTCTTAAATCCCAATGAATATGGTGAAGACGCATTTAAACGGTTCGCCGAGTTGATTGTCAGAGAAATTCTTTCATATTCCCAAGATGGCGATTTAGATTTTATGAAATTTATGATAAAAAAGAATTTTGGAGTTAAAGAATGAACGAACGAATTCGAGAACTTGCACTAGATAGTCATTTGCTGAATTATATTGATAATGAAACTCCTCGAAGATATTTTGTATCAGGGAGTGCAGAAGAAGAAGAGGTACAGATTTTTGCTCTGTATTGTATTCGTGATGCGATTCGATTGATTGAGGAAGAGATGCACGAGGACTTTGCAAATTATCCTAAGTGGTATAAGACAGTTGAAAAGATAGAGAATTGTTTCAGGATGAAAAATGATTTATGATTATGAAAAGTATCTTGATGAGGATGGGTATCCTACCGAAGAGGCTCTGAACCTAATCGATAATTGGGACATGGATAACATTGATGGGCTTTTTATATTCCTTAAGAATCTTTGGTGGTCACCCGATTGGGGATGGAAAGAAGAGGAAGAAGAATCGAATAATAGAAAAATTAAGATTTATTCTATTTCCACCGGTGGTTGGTCAGGTAATGAAAAGTTGATTCGGCATCTTAAGAAGAAAGAATTATTCTGGGAGATGTGTTTATTGTCCTATCGTCGTGGTGGGCATTATCAATTTGATGACCGTTATTGGAAATATGTGAAATGAGATATTATAGTTATAATGAATTCACCGATGACCTTGAGGGAGAAGTGATTACTCTATCGGAAGAGGATATAAGAAAAGATTATTATCCTTATTGGTATTCCAGAATGTGTGAACGATTCGGTAAAGAACATGTGGATGCTAATTATTCTTTTGAGGATGCATTGGATGATTGGGTTGTAGTTAATTGGGCATGGGAAGTTAAGGAGTAAATAAAATGGCAGACAAAAATAGGTTTGATCTTGAACAAGAGATCATGGGATGCTGGCATATCGTTGATGATTTGCAAGTGCTCCTTGATAAGTGGGATAGTATTACTGAGGATGAAAAGCTAAACATCATTATTGGTTTGAGCAGTCTTTATCAATTGAAGTTTGATACAATGTTTAGAACGTTTGAAACTTGTATTCATAATAAAGAGTTTAAACCTTCCTCTTATGAAGAAGCGTTGAACAAAGAATATGCCGACGATGTGGCTAGAACGTATGGTCTTAAAGGAAACGACTGCATACAAGATTGTTAGGAGATAGAGTGAGACTGTTCCTTCTTTTATTTGTATGGATCGACTCTTATGCATTCGATCAAGTCGTGCATATGAATAATAGAGGAACAGGAACCTACTACATAACATCGATCATAGACTCGCATGAGGTATCTCTGCTCTTAGACACCGGTGCTTCTTATACCGTCTTAGATAAGAGCATTGTGTCAAGAATGAACCTCAAGCCTGTTAGGAAGCTGGACGCATTGATGGCTGATGGTCGAAGGATGCACGTGACTGTGTACGTCTTACCAAGCATGACAATAGAGGGATGTACCATTTACGATACTGAAGTCGTCGCGATGTCCAACACGATAAATATACTCGGAATGACGTCTATCAAGAAGATGACGCCACTCACGTTGTTGGGCCACGATGACGTAAAGTTTAACTGCCACTAGGAGGAAAGCATGAAGCTTCTTATTCTTCTTATCGTATTAGGCGTGCTAAGTGCAGCTTGTACTCATGTCGACCATCCGTCTCGCCCAATCTATAAGTCTCACAATCGTTTTCATAAGTAATGTACTTATTTTGATGAGTTATGTATAATGGTTTTACAATGAGCAAACAACGAGGTTAATATGCTAATTGAGATGATTGAATTTGGACAGCTACCCAACTTTACAATGTTGGAGAAGTTGAATATGCTCAAGGAGTTGTTGCAGGAGAATACGTGTAAAGTTAAGTTCACTAAGGTCGATGGTACTGAACGTGAACTCATCTGCACCCTTAATCACAACATCCTTAAGGAAACGTTCTTCAGCGACGGTCATAAACGTAAGACGCCTGAGGAAACTGGTGCACTTCCTGTGTACCTTCCACAAACAAACGAATGGCGATCGTTCAGAGTCGATAATGTAATTTCAATCGAGGTGTGTGATGAAGCGTAAAGTATTGATGATTGATCCTCCCAGTGGTTGGAAGTACGGCTTTCCTAAGGAGTTGACTGTTGATGGTACTCAGACTGTTACTGAGTGGTTGGTCGACAACGGGTATCCCCAAGCGCTGATCGACCAGTTCGGTGGCAACTTCCCCTGCCGCCACTGGGAAGAAGAGGTCGACCTAGAGCCTCCTGTCAAGACCGAAGACCTCGAGCCTGCCAAGCCATATGATAAGCTTGGGCCTGGTGAGGCCTACTGCGAAGGATACGACTTCACTTAATCTTTCACTATATCATATTTTGAAAAATAAGTACAGGGTGTACTTGATTTATCATAAATGGTAAGATTACTTCACAATCTGATTAACGGAGATACATCATGCCTCGTGGAGTCCCTAAAGCTGGTTTTCGTAACATGAACAAGAGCGGTCCGGTCAAGACTGTTTTCTCGGCAGCTCGCATGACCGCCCCCAGCTTCGAGCTAACGACACGTGAGACCGACGATGAGATCGATAAGAAGCTACGTACACGCTTCGACATCATCGACATCATGGCTAAGTCGGCATGTCGCGGTGACACGCGAGCACTGATCATCTCCGGCCCCGCCGGGCTCGGCAAGTCCTTTACGGTAGAGCGCGCGCTCGAGGACTACGACCCGGCGGGGAAACGTACCTGCATCATCAAGGGGTTCATGCGCCCCACCGGTCTCTACAAGTCCCTGTACAGCTACCGCAAGCCCGGTGACGTCATCGTGTTTGACGACTGCGACAGCGTGTTCTTTGACACCGACGCCCTCAACCTGCTCAAGTCGGCGTGCGACACCACCGACAGCCGCAGGATCTTCTGGGGTGCCGAGACTCGGATGACTGATGATGACGGTACGCTTCTTCCTACCAGCTTTGTGTTCGAGGGTAGCATCATCTTCATCACCAACTTCGACTTTGACACCGCCATCGAGACTGGCGCCAAGTCTTCTGAGCACTTCGAGGCTATGATCAGCCGTGCTCACTACATCGATACCGGTATGAAGACCGTTCGTGACTACCTCATCCGCATCAAGCAAGTAGTCGACGCCGGTATGTTGACGTCTCGTGGTTTCAGCGCCCATGAGCAGCATGAGATCATGGGTTACTTGTTCGACAACGCCGTCAACCTTCGTGAGCTCACTCTCCGCATGGTCCTCAAGATGGCTAGCGTCTATCGGTCCAATGGTAACCGGTGGAAGGAGATCGCTCAGGTTACTCTCTGGAAGAACAAGCGATGAGTAACGGAGCCCACCAATTGATGACTGAGCTGTTCAGGCGAGCAGTCGATGATGGCAAACGTTTATTCCCTGACACAAATGAGTCAGCTGCATACGCTCTCAGTATCATGTCAGCATGCATGGGAGTGGCTATGCAAGTTATCATGAGGAAGTGCGACGACACCGAGCTGAGGATACTTAAGAACATGTTTGAGGAAGTAGTCAAGAACGGTGAAGAGATGGCTAAGGCAGATCGAGGAAACGAGGAGGAGTGATGGACGTCGTATTCTGGGTCCTTATAGGAGTGTTGATCGGTTGGCCGGTGGCTCAACCCAACTGGCTTAAGAAGCAAGATGAAGAACAAGAGCAAGAACCATGGAACTTCAAGTGATGGACGAGCTTAATTGGAGAAGAACTTGCACGACTCCTCTTCACGAGGATGCCGACTACATCACCGACCTGCTCCTCCACCTCAAAAACTTATCTTTAGATAAGACTGTCGACATATCTATTCAGATCATATGCTTGGAAGCAATGTCAGCCATCAGAGCTCTTTACTCAAAGACAGCTCGCCTCGAGAACTACATCAGGGAGATGACTTGACCGGCCGGTGTACTTAATTTCTAGTTATGATATAATAGTCTCATAATCAAGTAAAGGGTAACAACGTGTACAAGATGGATAAGGAACTGGTCATGGCTCTCTGGGTCCGCTACGAGGCGGAGATGTATGACTATGAACCCAGGATGGCTGAGGCTGACTACCAAGCCCGCCAGTGGGACAACATGGTCGAAGATTACCTGTGTACTTAATTTCATAATATGATACAATGGACTCACAATCAAGTAAAGGGTAACACAAACATGGCTCAGAAGTACAACACCCGTGAAGCTAAGCTTGAGTACATGATCGAGAAGATGATCGACGATCTGGATCGCCGGCTCCTAAACGACGAGCTGACCGAGGAGGAGTACGACCGTAAGATAGCCAGGGTAGACTCCTGGGCTAGCCGGAAGTACGAGGAGATGGATCGTAACGACAAGTTCAAGCCTGAGTGGGACGAGTAACATGATAGAAGACATCATCCAAAAGACCAACCAGGCCATGGTGCTTGAGCTGGACGAGAACTTCACGGTGGTTGAACCAAAGCAACTGGGTCTTGACGAAAGGTCAGCTCTGTGGATCTACCTCTCGGATGAGGGGATCGTGGTTCACAAGAGTGATGACGGGATGCTGAACTACTACGGTGGCTTCGAGTACGTGGACAAGAAGAACCGTTACGAGCTGGGGGTTTGGGTCTTCTACTCAAGGAACGACGAGTACCTCGACTCCATCTACGAGCGCTGGGAATCTCTGAAAAAAGAACCAGTGTACTTATTTTCATAATTAAAGTACAATAGTCTCATAATATGAAACAAGGAACTGACATGTCGGCTACGATTAAGGTTACCATGGGAGACGAGAGAGGGTGCGTTACCCTCTCCACCCACTACAGCACCATCGACCGCTGTCTAGATATGACCGATGCTAGGGTGGTGAAAGAACTCTGTGAATACCTGACGCCCACCATGCGCGAGGCGCAGATGAGGGTGAACGGAATCGATTACATCGTGGAGGTGGTATGAGCATCTATGAACTGGTCATGTGTCTAGTGACGGCATCGGGCCTGTGTGGGGTCCTTATAAACGCTCCGTGAGCCAGTGTACTTATTTTCATAATTAAAGTACAATAGTCTCATAATATGAAACAAGGAACTGACATGTCCAACTACATGGACCATACTCACCCCGATGCCTTCCTCGACTTGCCGAAGCTCGAGCCCTATCTCAAGTGGAACCTGATCCATGAGTGCCCGACCTGTAAGGGTCATGGCTACTGGAACCTGAAGACCAATGCTTATCCTCGCTACGAGAACCCTGCTGACCGGCACTTCAAGCAAGTATGCAGTACCTGCAACGGTTACGGCTACACCAACAAACCCAACCCCTGTGAGCATGACTGGTCTCATCGTAAGACGATCGGTAAGTGCCTCCACGAGGTGACGTGCAGCAAGTGCGGTACCAAGATGCAGGTTGACTCTTCGGACTAGTTTACTTATTTTCATAATTAAAGTACAATAGTTACATAATATGAAAGAGTGTAACCTGATGTGCACCATGACCAAGGTCGTCGACGCCGAGAACGGTATCACCATAGCCTATCTGGACCAGGGGGACTTCGAAAGGTCTGAGGACACGATGGCTTGGGTGGCTGCTCAGGTGGGCCGGATTTATGGCTGTGACGAGGTGACTGTCATCTTTCCTACCGGCAACACCCGGGTGGTGAGGGTCTGAGGCCCTGTACTTATTTTCATAATTAAAGTACAATGGTCTCATAATATGGAAAAGGGAATCAACATGACCAACCCCCGAATTAAAGAACTTGCTGAACAGGCTGGGCTTTATTTTTATGTAAATGGAAAACTTTATCCGCAGGACTTGTCTGCGGAAGAGAGTTGTGTAGCATATGAAAGATTCGCTGAGTTGATTGTCAGAGAAATTCTTTCATATGCTCAAGTTGGTGATTTAGATTTTATGAAATTTATGACCAAAAACAATTTTGGAATTGAATAATGAATATGACTAAACTCGAAACACTTGAACAGGAACTGTCGATGGTCAAGGCAAAGATCGCCGCCCTGATTGATGTGAAGATGGTATGTACGAGCGTGCCCGGTGGCTGGCAGTCTAATCTCAAGGGGACGGATGAATTCTGGGGTCCGACTTTTAATAAAATTCAGGACCTGTGGGAATGGCAGGAAGAAACCTATTCCTGGATCCGAAAGGAATTCGATGATGGTATCTGCAAGTCGACTTATAAGAGAATGGTGTCGGCAATGACTGAGCAATCGAACGAGGTGACAGCATGAACCCGCAACCGATGGACCATTTTGTTATTCGCTATGTGCCCGGTGGTATGGGATTGAGCCATAGCGCATGGTGGCTCTGTGAAAAGATCAATTGTGGCGATGGTACTTATTTTGACCGGCCTCAAA
>Ga0208784_1000010_pt1 | contig 95304 bp, 123 predicted proteins | sample DEB19_08_DNA_FD_184531 | JGI IMG/M metagenome (GOLD analysis project Ga0208784, IMG submission 184531) | Aqueous microbial communities from the Delaware River and Bay under freshwater to marine salinity gradient to study organic matter... | ecosystem: Environmental > Aquatic > Marine > Coastal ... | reverse complement strand
GTCAATAGGATGTAAATAAAAGTTTTCATTTCTTCTGAAAAAACTGCGGATCTTTTCATTCTATCGGCAAAGTTATCAAGATTTCGATAACTTTGTTTGCAACAAAAAAGCGGGCTGTAAACCCGCTTGCTGACTACATTCCCGTTGATTTGTAATACTTGCAGTTATTAGCCGTCTCTGTAAATATTGGTGCAAGTGCTTCCTTTAGATATTCTTTATCATCCTCTGTGTAATCCCATACTCTGTCCGTTGGTGCTTGGCTTCCACTTGGATGGTTACAGTCCCCTTCATAGCTATACATTTCGTTGTCCTTTTCAATCAGGAATCCTGAATGTATGCAGTTTGTACAACTTTTCATGCTGTCCTTACCTTTTTGAAATCTTTGTCAGTCCAGGTATCATGTCCCTTTGGTGGCTGTATCAACGCTGAAGTCTTTACCCATTGCTTTGGGACGGGCAGCGCGTGGGATGGATTAACAGCAGGTGGTCTTTCTAGTTGCCATTCCCCTTTTTTATTCCCACCAACAATTTTTACCAAGTCCCCTTCATAAAATGCGTATTGTCCCACATTTACCTTCCAGGGTTTGAGGACTGCGACAGGTGGCAGTGGTGGTTTGTCCTCAAAAACCGCTGTGTATTCATTCCCGAAAAGTTCACCCCATGTCATTTCCCTGATTGATTTTGTAGGTCGTGATGGTGTGGTTGGTTTGGTGATTGGGTCACTGACTGTACCGCCCCATAACTCTGGTTTTTTTGATTTGATGATTTCCTCAATGACTTGAACACGGCAAGCATCTTCTGGTTTTTGATAGCAATTTAGGGTTATATCGTTCTTAATTTTGTTAATCCAAATGTTGATAATCTGGTCTTTTGTTATCATTTCTTCTCTGAATTTTTCAGAGTATTTCTGTTGTGCAATCTCATCTTGATTCGATGATTGCCAGAACTTTGTTAAGTCTTCCGATGGTGCAAATAATAGCAATGGACTAAACTCGCATCCTTCGGGGGGAGGTAGTGAAATTGCAATGCTTGTACCGACTTGCTCGCCTGAATAATGTGATGTGTAAATCATAGTTTTGGTAAGGTGGTAAAGCTATCGGTAAGACGATAGCTATGGACAAAATAAAGCTATTTCCAAATCAATGAAATATCTGATTGTGTGGCTTGTCTGTAATCCGTAATTGCTGAATATGGAATACAGGTCATTAGCCAAATCCGGCTGTAAAATGTCATGGAAAACACCGTAAACCTATTGCCACCAATGACATTAAATTCTATGGGAGATTGATTTAATCCCCAATAAAAATCGTCGAATTTTGGACTGTGCATTGCGCCCCATTGCCAGCATTTTAATGTCGCTATTAATTGTTCAATAAATGTTGACTCTGTGATTGATTCTGTTGTTTCAAACTCTTCTATTTCAATCATGATTTCTCCTGTAAATTAACGCTACAATTCCCAACAAGAACAACAGTAAAGCATCAATTGTGATGACTATTATTCCTAGTCTCCATAGGTAAATTCCTATTGACATTGTTTCTTCCATTACGTTTTCTGTTGATGTAATCTTGGATAACTTGACAGTATCTTATAGCAGATTTAGGACTATAAGCGTATATGGATTCCATCTGTTGAATTTGTCCATTATTCATATTAGGAAACGTCTTAATGATGTCCTCTAATACGAGTTTTTTGATTGCTCTGGAGTCCACGGTTTTATTCCTTTGTCTTTAACTAAAATCGATTTTTTGTTGCCTGATAAACAGAAACAAATGGTTGCGCTTGGTGGCGTGTTGCGGAAATATTGGGAAACTTTTCCTTCTGCTTTTAATTGCTTTAGGGATTCCCAAAGAACTTCGTAGCTAATACCCAGGATATTCTTTATCTCATGGGCAAATAAATCGCGTCTAGCCAATAGATTCACTATCTTCTCGTTGGTATTCATGTTCGTTTGCTGTGTAGTAAATGTTGTTATTTTTGACTATTTCTAGCACCTTACCAATGTCTTTCAACTTCTTTAAAGCGACGGCAATCAACGACATTGGTTGTTTGATTTGCGTGCAGATTTCATTCCAAGATTTTTCTTCTTGGATACAATCAATTAATTCTTTTTCAAATTCAATAATCATGGTGCAAATTCCGATATAAACTTCATTCCCAAGCCGCAAAACCCGCCAGGCTGAAAGGATAAAACAGCGATGGCTATGGCTAATTTATTAAATATTTCCCCAGCCTTTCCAGGCTCACCACCATAGAGTAAAGTATCGCCTTCGTGGGCAATTAATTCGGCTGTATTAATAGCCTCTTTTAATAGCCTGTCACTGATATATCCGGCGCGATGTATCTCGGATATTCGCAGCGTCACGGCAAATTCTAGCGTTGGCATTAATGAGGAACTCATCATTTCCCTCTCTTTTCTGGAGGTGTCATTAAGCGCTGTTGGCACTTGTTGACATGGAACATATACACAGGCTTCTCCGCGCCCTTGGGTCTATCGTCGCGGACTTCGTGTTTTAGTCGCAGTCTTCCATCTCTGACCATGCAGCGCAACTGGTCGGGTTTTTTGCCTAGAATTGCGGCTGCGGCTGCGGTGTTAAGCCACTGATTGCCCCTACCTGCTTCCCTTCCCATCACTTCAATGAAAAGGTTTTGAAACTCGGTCATGGCCGCATTTACGGCTTCGTTTATCACATTATTCAATTCCTGTCTGGACAATATGACAGTTTCCTGTCCATCCCTAGATAGAGAGTCTGGACTGTTGTTGATGCTAAGGTTATTTTGCATAGCTTTATATGCGTTTATCGAACTTTATCGTAGTTTATCGTAGTTTATCGTATTTTCTATACCTTTATCGTAGCGGAACAGTGAGACTATGGAAATTAGTTGTAAATTTTTGCAAACATGAAAGCAGGAAACCTAATTAAAAGTATATGTAGCCGCGCTTCTAGCATGAATCAAGCTGCTAAAAAATCTAAGATTGCTCAGTCTACTTTGAGTGAATGGCAGTCTGAAAAAGTCACTCCAGGATTAGAGCGATACGTAGATTTATGCTTGGCTATGGGGTGTCGCCCTGGGTTTGAATTGGATCAGTATTTGGGATTAGGTGGGGCTAAACCACGTACTGCGGAGGATGTATTGGGTCAAGTTTTGGCGTTAAATGCTTGTGAACAGCAGCGATTAATTTCGCTTATAGCTGGCAAATATTCTGAGTTTTTAATGGTATCAAATATGATTGATGTAGATTGTCTAATAGCTTTAATTCTTCAGCATCTTAAAGCAAACAAGCTAAGTCCTGAAAGGTTTGCTAAAAATGCTTATATGTCTATTCAACAATATACGGCATTGATGCACGGTGTGTTACCTGCATCTGTAGAGGATGTTGAGGGATTGCTGTCTGTGTTGGCCGTGCAATTGAAAAACCCGCACACCGAAGAAACTTTTGATACTCGGGATGCGTTGATTGAGTTTTGCCGTCCTAGGAAATCAACTCACAACCAAGAACGCGAACCCAACGACACAAATCATTATTGAATTTGACTAGTTGAGCGTCAACGGTGAATTTTGCGGCTTCTCCAGTGAAAAAATAAGCTGTGTAAGTATAATTTCTTAGTTCTCTGTCTTGTAGTAATAGGGTTTTGTAGCGTTGCAACTCTTCTGGTATCCAATAACTGCTCATGTTAGCACCTAGCCAATTGTTGGCATTAATACCAGAGCTTTCGCTAATATGGGAGTTAGCGAATATACCCTTGTCATCTTCCATCCTGACTAAAGAAGATGGATAGGGGTGCTTCGTAATTTCATGAATAATTTCCGCTTCCGTTGTTCTTGTGCTTGCCATTGCTTGTATTATGACTGGAGGCTTGGGTTTGGGGTAGTACAAGGTAGATTTGTATTTTCCCATTTCAGCCCTGAGTGTAATTTTTTCCCAATGTTCCCCCGACTCAATTAAAGAATTAATTAATTGATGTTGTTTTTTGAGTAATTGTACTAATGTATTATCAGTATCAGTAATTATTAAAATTTCCGTCCCTACTCTGAATCGTTTGCAGCGACTCAGTAAAACGGATAGGTTTTCAATCATATCCTGCTGATTAGACGCAAAATTAAATCGCTCTTAATTTTACACTTATGTACTGGTAAATTTATTAAAAATTTCTAAATGGTCAGCATCGGTAATATGTCGTTGATATTCCCGTAAATGTACAGTTGTACTATGTCCCATCCACTTAGCAGCTACGGATATGGGGATTTTATATTTTAGTGCGGCTCGGACTGCCCATGCGTGGCGCAAGTCGTAGGGAGCGAAGGATACTTTGTAGCGTTTAAGAGATTTGTATATGACGTTGCCTATGTCCTTAAAGGTTCTATCATCTGTTTTGATTGTTGGCTTGTGCATCTCCCATAGTTGCCAATCCGTTACCCATTCTAGTGGCAATGGATAAGCCAAGCGTGTACCTGTTTTGCCGTCTAATATTTTGCATCGGTAGGGATGCTCCTGCTCTATTTCACAGAATAACGCTTCGTGGGGTCTTAGTCCGTAGGTGGCGATCGCGCCAAATACCCACAACCAAGACGGGTTTGTAATCTTTTCTCTATTGGCAATAATCTCATCTTCTGTTGGCAGTTGCCTGATGATTTGGCTGGCACTGCTGTAATTGCCTTGGTATTTCTTTAAGCTGCATTCAATGCCCGCTAATTTGGCTAATTGCTCAAATTTCTGGCAAATCCGTTGACGAGTCCAGGTATTTGCTTCGGTCTGTATGGCTGTGGCTATCAATACCTCACGGGTTAGGGGTTTGTCTTGGGGTAGGCGGCTGAAAAATACTTCGTAGTGGTCTTTCCAGGTTTGCTGCTTGGTTGGTTCGTGGCCATTGGTCGCAAAGTATTCTGTCTTAAATTTCTCAATCCAGTATCGGCACGTCCCCACATTCGTCGTTTCGGATTCTAAGTATTTTGACCAGTCAAAGCCACCAGTTACCAAAAGCCCACCAATGATTTTGGCTTCGGCTTCAGCCCGTTGTAGTCCTGCGGGGTTGGCATAAATTCCCAGTGCTAGGTATTGCTGATAGGGAGCGCGTTTATCAGAACCGGGTTTCGGTGGCAGGGTAGCGCGAAGGGAAAGGCGATCGCCGCGTTGGCAAACTGTAACCCCAATCCTGCCAGCCTTGAGCCGTTCGTTAACAGATTCCAAAGTCCATTTCATGAACTAATCCTGTACTAAATTATTTATTCAAGATGCAATATAAAATCATATAAAGCAATATTCCAAGCGCGCATAAGTGCCACAGATAAATAAAAAAGCCTTGGAAAACCAGGACTTTAAAGAACGGGTACGACAGGACTCGAACCTGTGACCGTCCGCTTAGAAGGCGGTAGAAAAAATCTTGTAATGTTTTGCTGGCAAGGGTTTTTAGGGTAGTTCAAAAACATTGAACTAAAGTTGTGCTATGATGATTTTACGCCGGAACTCGTTAATTCTAATATAGGCTTCATGCCTTGCGAATTACAGGAATGGCGTTTTCGCGGGGTAGTTTAATGGAAAAACCGTCGGTCACTTAGGTGCGGACGTTAAATTAATGGATGGTTCGATTCCTCCCCCCCGTGTATCAACACCTCAATTTATTGCTAACTCCTGAGAAATCAGGAGTTTTTTGTCATTAATGTATTTTTGCTACAATGTAAGCGGCAATGCTGACGACTATATTTTTAAGACTATGAATACATGGTTAGAAGTTGCGGCGGAGAACGTCTGCTTGCTAGAAATAGATTTGGACAAAATTATTAAAGTAATTGTCAAGCGAACCAAAGAGGTTTTAGCGATACAATTGAGTATTTCAGAGCATCAAGTAGCGGAAATATTATTTCCTAATATTAAAATATATTGTGCTATATCTGCTTATCCTCCCCAGTGCGAAATCATCTATCATAAATTCTTTGACCGTAAATATTACTGGGCTGTGAAAGATGGTTCAATCGCAGAAAATATTAATAGTCTAAACGGTACTTTTGTGGATGGTGTAAGGCTTTTAGGCTATGAAGTCAGGAAATTACAGCACAACAATACAATAACTTTTGCTGGACAACCTTCCCCTTGGATAAAGTTTTGTGATTTAACCCAAAAAGAAGAGGATTGTATATGAAAAAGATTCAATTTAATTTCTATAAAATCTGTATATTTTTAGGAATAGCTGGCGGTAGTTTTGGGATTTCTAGGCTGGTTGTTGCTGCCTTCCCTGCTGTTGATAAATTTACTATTTTTAGTGCCTTCTTTTTCCCTATCTTTGGTTGGTGGGCAAAATTAGAGGCTGATTTATCTAAAAAATCTGAAGATTACAAAATCCTAGAGGCACAGATGGAGGCTCAAGATAGGATTCATGAAGTGGCGTTAACTGATTTACAGGGTCGCTTTGAGTTCCTGAATTTGCGTATTGATCAGGTGATGGAAAGCCAAGAAATGAAGGCGGCTGTGGCTAAAAATTCTAAGAAAATCAAGGAGATTGACGAAACCTTGATAAGACAAGGCTTAAAAGATAGGGACTAGCTATTAGCTCCTAATTCTGTTGACGGAAGGAAAACCACCAAATCTCAGTGTATTACCATGATACTGCTTACAAGCATCTAAATCTTTTCTACAGGCTCTATTTGCTGCTGTAGTCGGGTTGCCAGAAATATCAAAATGAATATTTATCGGGGCTTGACAATCCTGATCGCTAAGTTGCCACTGACAACGTTTGGAATAAATTCTAGCTGGTAGTTTTTTTCTTTCTAATGAGTAAGGTGTGAGAGAAAATGTAAATTGATTTTGATACTCCCCGGTATATTGATTGACTTTTAAATTTAATTCATAAAATTGAGTAGAATCTGCTGTTTGTTCTCCGTCTAAAAACATTGGCTGAGTGCGCTTAACATTAACATCTGCACCAATAACAAAATAGCTATCTATTACATCACCCACTAGTCCTGATATATCTGAAACTATCAAGGATGAGCGCGCCTCTACACTCTCACCTGATTTACTAAAACTACTGATTTTGCAGGGAAATCCTTGATAGGTGATATTGCCAAAACTGACAGTTCCATAATTGCAAATTCTTATATCAAAATCTTGATTTTTGATATTAATTAAATCTATGAATATTTCTGTATCTAGTTGTTGAGTATTTGATAATAAAGTCATAGTTTTACCTGATAAATTTCTTAAAGTTTGTTATCAAATGCAGAGTGCGTTCTACCCATAGGAAGATTGGTAGAGAGGCGAGTCCCATATATTCTTGCTGTGGTTGAATCAAGAGGCACGCAGAACACCCGACCATCAGGTAACAAGACACCACCATAGAAGGTATTTCCTCCTACAGGAAACACGCTATTAGTTGCCGTTAAAGTATTAGTAATTGGGTTATAAATTCTACCTGTGCTTGAAACTGCGGGTACACAAAACACATTCTTGTCCGGCAACAAAACACCACCAACAAACCCAAAAGAGGAAATGCCGCTCGGCGTGGTTAATGTATTAGTGGCAGGATCAAAAACTCTCGCTGTAGTAGAATTGTGCGGCACGCAAAACACTCGACCATCAGCCAGTAATACGCCACCGAAAAAAGCACCGTTACCTGGATAAGTACCATTGGGTGTTGCAAGTGTGTCCGTAGTAGGATTGTATATTCTTGCTGTAGTAGAGTTATGTGGTACACAGAATACTCGACCATCAGTTAGTAATACACCACCAGCAAAAGCTTTATTACCTGGATAAGTACCATTGGGTGTTGCAAGTGTGTCTGTAATAGGGTTGTATATTCTTGCTGTAGTAGAATTGTGCGGTACGCAAAACACTCGACCATCAGTTAGTAATACACCACCAAGTAAGCCAATGTTGCCCGGATAAGTACCACCGGGTGTCGTTGTTGCGTTAGTAATAGGGTTGTATATTCTCGCTGTAGTAGAGTTGTACGGTACACAAAATACTCTAGAGTCGCTTAATAATACACCACCAGCAAAAGCACCGGCGAAAGCAATAGCACCGGGGTAAGTACCTCCAGGTATTGTAAGTATATTTGTAACAGGATTGTATATTCTCGCTGTAGTTGAATTGTATGGCACACAGAATACTCTACCATCTTGCAATAACACACCACCAATAAAAGCACCAGAGCCTGGGTAAGTGCCGTGGGATGTCAATGCGTCTTGTGCCGCACCGTAATTATACTGCCTAACATATGTAAAATCGGCAATTGGGTCTAATGGGAAATATTTGATCTTTAGCCTATCAATTGCTGTGCTAGATGATGGTTCGGCTGTCTTTTGCTCGGTAAAGGTTGCTGTTATTTGCCATAAATACACTCCTTGCTGAATTACGCTCCACTTATCGCAAATGTACTCCTTGTAAGGAAAAGTATCTAAAGGCCGCCACCTAAATTTTGTAATGCCTCCATATTCTATAAACAAAGAAATGATGTTGTTTTTGATAGCTGTACTTAAATTAGGGATGACTATTTCGGTGGTATTTCTAAGAGAATTAGGTACTAAAGCTATTACTCCATAACCATCACCTAATTTAGTGATTTGGGTCTGTATTTTTGTTTCTTGACTAAATTCCCATTTAGTCGGCGGTAATACTAATATTGGTGAAATCATGATTAATTAAAGTTGTGCAATTGGACTGAAACCAAAATTAATTAATGCGGTATTCCATTCAGTAACGTGGTCTGGATCTAGTGAGTATCCATCATCAATTAACTCATCAAAACATTCTTTCAATGCTTGTTCTGTGCGAATATTGGAAATAACCATAATAAGATTTACGTAATCAACAGAAATAATATTATTGGTTTTAGCCGCCTCTTTTACGCTCATATATAAAGGCTTTAAATTACCAATCAAAAGATTGCGATAAAGCTCATCCCAATTAGGAAAAACAGCTACAACGTCAGCAGGTTCGGGAATATTATTTTCTTTTAACCAAGCCTCGTAAAGCTGCCAGTCGCCATTATTTCCTTTTGGAATAATTGCCCCGTCCTGAAGTCTGATAATTATATCGGAACTAGTTGTTAGTTTGTACATAGTAGTATTTTGATGTGGTTTTAAGGTATGTAAGCAGAGCAGGTTGCAGCTAACTGCCAAGTAGTATTAGTTCCTGCGGTAGATATTATCCGATCAATAAAAAAGTAAGGAGTTATATTTTGTGGAGATGTAGAACTTATGTTAGCCTGACTGCTATATGTTCTGCTAACAACAGGGGCAATTCTCATTACACATGGAAGGGGATATAATTGATTGAACGCAAACCCACCAGTGCTAGGACTAGGATACCCATACAAAGATGCAGGAAGAATCGAAAAGTACCTTTGACATTTATTTAATTCTTCTGCATAGATTGTAGGAATGAAAGTAGTAGTTGAAGAGCCTTCTTCTAATTTTACATTAGCTAAATAGAAATAACGAGCAGCGTTGTCTGTAGCCCCTAATGTAAATAAAATCTCTAAACCTCTTTCTACTTCTTGAGGACAGGTAAAAGTCCAGGAATATCTAGTTGAAGTGCTGGTAATAGAGATTGTTGTAGTAGCAATTTGAGTTTTCGTGGGACTAGCAATAGTCCCAAAAGTATTAGCGGATGTCGTTGGTCTGCTTGCTGTAATTGTTAAGGAAGTAAGAAAAGTGTGGGAGCATTCAAAGGATAAAGTTACTGTTTTTGTTGCTAAATTAACAGCGTCAATAGCTTCTATTCTTTGTCCTATTCCTATTGAGGTAATAGAGGAAGATATGGTCATTATTCTAAGACTTTTAGCCGAATTTGACCCTTCTGGAAATTGCGCCACTTGAGTTATATTGCCTCCTATGCAATAAACAAACCAGCAGTCAAAAACTGGATACCCTAAAGATGCGGTTGGCACAGAATTTCCAGCTATGATTTCTGCTGAAGTAGTTGCCTGAGCTACTTTAAAATCGCTATTAATAATATAGTTGTAGTTATTTCCTTGCACTGCCGTACTTAATTTTGCGGGTGTGACAGCACCGTCGGCAATCTTAGTTGTAGTTACCGAATTGTCAGCTAATGTGGCATTACTTGGATTATTTATAACAATTCCCATTACACAACCTCCGTAATTCTTGCAAATCCGTTTGCACTTGACCAGATACCTCTGATTTCACCTGAGTAGTCATCTCCTCCAAAAATAGCAGAGGATGGAGTATTGCCTACTTTAGCAGCTAAAAATAGCGAGTAGTTTGTAGTGCTTGCTGCACTGGCATTTAATGTTACATATAAGTCTGCTGTTGAATCATTCAGTATTATCACTGTTTTTCTGTTGTTATTTGCAGCCAATAATGTTACAGATGTTGCGCTACTGGCTACGTTTGTTAATGTTGATGTTGCTGCAAAAGCGGGACTTATGGACAAAGAAGCAGAAGAAGTTTTTGTCCCTAGTGATGACGGGAGTTTGCCGTCAATGCTTGCTAGTGATGTATTGCCAGTAGTTTGGTTTGCAGATGTGGCTGCACCTGTCGGCAGTGGTAAACTTGCGGCACTTATAGGTTGTGTTACTCCACTACCATCAACTAACAAACGAGTAGCTGTAACAGTTAAATTACTAGGTAGTTTGGTGTTGATACTAGCTAAATTGCCCCCAGACTCTAATGCTAATAAAGATGTATTTAAATTAGTGCCAGCATTAGCTGTAAAGCTGGTATTGGTAAAAGTCAAGCTTGGTGCAGTACCTATATTGAATGTAGGTGTGGACGCAAAAGCTGGCAATGTACCAGTTAGACCTACGCTCCAAGTTCCTTGCTGAACCGCCGTAAATCTAGGAATGTAAGGACTGACGACTGTACCATCTCCAGTCGCTTCTCTATACGCAGTCGCTCCCGTTACATCTATATATGGTTGAGGCATTTAAAATTCTCCTGTAAAAACCGTAAAGTATTGATTGCTTACGTCGGCCGTTACTTGTGCTGACGATGCAGCTTCAGCGTACGTACTTACTTTGTTGTTAGTTGTAATTGCAGCTACTCGCACATAAAAAAATCCATTACCTACGTTTTCCCATCTAGCTGATAATTCTGTGGTAATTTGTGTAGATCCCCATTCAGAAGTTTGTCCTCTTCTTAATTCTACTTTGTATCTATCGGTGTATGGTTCTTCAACTGTAACACCGTTAACAACTTTTGTTGGGCGTTGCCATGAAGCTATCAATGTATAGCTGGTGATGTCACCATGGGTAATTCTTATCATTTTGGATGAAACGTTTATAGGTGGTGATGCAACTATTGGAAGCCTTGCCACCGGAACAATTGCAGGTATTTTTATGCCCGATTCAATCTGAGTATAGTAGTCGGCACTATAGGTTTTTGCGGTGATGTCAAATAGGTTTAAATTGTCTTCTACTGGATTGACTTCTGTAATCCGATAAAGTTGAGTCCTGTTAATAGTATCTATTATTTGCCAAGGTGATTCAGGTGCGGGTAAGGTTGTTAGAGGTGTGGTTAAATTAATTTCTGTAAATGTTCCTGCACCGTTACTAATTGTTCTTTCTACAACTGTTTCATCAGGTAATGTTAATAAAATCTTTTTAGTTGCGCTTGCTGTTAATGTTACTGGCGAATCAATTGTTATTTTAGTGGTGATTGCTACTGAAACTAAACCACCAATTCTAACTCTATTTTTAGCACTATCAGCAACTTGAATTACATCGCCAGGCGAAAAGAACATTGCCCTTGTTCTCACTCTACAGGTAAGGACAATATTATTAGGTTGTGACCCTAAAATAGTTCTTCTTCCTGACCTGATAGCAGCACCCCTGCGAGTTTCGCCCAATAAAGCATACTCTTCTACTTGTACTCCATAGCGTTGAATGGCTGGGATATCTTCTATTATTTCTGGCACTAATTCCCAGTCTTCAACTGTTGATTGATAGGAGACTTTAGCGATAGTTGTGACTGTGTTTAATTCAGGTGTTTGATAAACGAATTTACCTTCTTCAACATCAGAGTTGGTAAGAATTTTTGGCAATGCTGTTGTAGGTCTATCTTGCCAGAAGCTAATCTGTGAACCGTTCCAATAAGGTTTGGCATACATGGTAGAGCAAATGGCTCTAGTCATTTCTAGAACTACTTCTTGCCCACCTGAACCTAGTACGGTATTGAACAAAAATCTTCGCTCTAAACCACCACCACCATTTGAAACAAACTGATTATTATACACACTACACTGATATAGTGCATATTTATCTATGTATTGAGTAGGAATATTTAGATTAAATCTCGGTTCGGTCAGTAATTTCCATACTATCCAAGCCGGATCTGCTGTGGCTCTACTGGGAGTATAAAAAGTACCATTCCAGCCACCGCTATAATCTGTTCCATTGTCAGTGGCGTTCACGGTTGCGTTACTAGGAATTTCGCAAATCATACACTGTAACATTGCCCATATTTCTGGGGTAGATGGGAATGTTTTTGCAGGAAACTGGAGATTTAGTAAAGCGGTGTTGATGTAAGCTATGCGATCGCTTGTTATTTCTGTATAGCTTACCCATCTGAGATTAGCTGTTACATAGCTTGTGTTTGGCGGTATAGGACTTGGCGGTTCTACTGGCCCGGTTTTTAATACTCTAACTTCAAAATAACTTTCGTTTCTATTAACAGGAAATCTGTAGTCAAATGTTACTTCTTCTGAATATCTAGCGATTAAATTTCCCGATGAATATCGAGTCGCAAAATTACCATTAATGCCTTCTTTTATGAGAATATCGAAGCCTATTGTCGCTTGCCTGACATCACCATTTGCATCGTTGTACTGAAGTTGTATGCCTAACTTAACTTGAATATCGGTTAAGTCTGCATTGGATATAGTCCTAGTTTGGGGAATGTTGTACTTAATAGCAACGTTAACAGGATTATCGGAAAACGAGCCGTCTGGTAAACTTAAAGCCTGGGAAGTGGAATTTGTTCCTGTCGTGCTTGACATTGTGACGTTAGCAAAATTCACAGTTCCGTCAGCGTTCATGTATGGTGTTTTATCAAAATAAAGGTCTCTGCCACCGTTCACCATACCTCCAATAGTTCCTTCGCAAATACCTAAGACGAGCTTAACGTTGTCGTTTGTTGTTCCTGATATTGCGTCAGTAATTTGTTGTCTCGTTGATTGGCTGCTTGGTCTACCTCCAAATAATCCGCCAGAACCAGATAAGTTTTCTGCCATTTTTCAAGTTCCTTTTGATTAATTAGTGGTGAAATTGGAGTCAATTTCTACAGATAAAACTTGAAAGTTTTTGACTAAAACTTTACCAAATGCCAGGGGAATTGGCGTACCTTCCTTGGTGCTATATCCTGGACTTTGGAAAAATGTAGAGCGGCGGTCATCAATAGCATTGCTATCAACGCTAGGATTACCAAAAAGAATAGATTGTAATAGTCCCGTAGCACCTGAAATAATCAAACCCCAGCCTAAGCCTACGGCAACCGATCCAACGCCAGGAATGGCAACTAATGCAACTCCAATCCCAATCATGGCGATATTAGTAAGGAACTTGCCCACACCACCTGAACCCTGAATGTGTGGGGTTATCTCTACAGTTAATCCTGTGATAGGTAATAGTAATTCTGGTGAATTTTCGTCTATTTCCCTCTGCCAGTTGGCTGCTTTAATGACTATTGAATACATCCAATCGGTAGATAAAACATAATGCTTGAAATCTTCAAAATAACAGCACAAAAAGTTAATTACTTCTCTGACTGTGTGTGCATCTGCTTGTATTTCTGGCAAAAAGTTATCACCTAAAGCACCATTCAATTTGATAGTTGTTAGCATAATTCCTTTAATCTTCCGTGTAAAAGAGTCCGTTTTCTCCAATAATCGGCGTACTGCTCCAGTTTGGATACTGAAGAATCTGAGGGAGAATGAAGAATAATATTCTCTACAGGTTTGACCATGACCATGGCGTGATTTACTTTTTTACCTCCTTTTAGTGCCACACCAAACACATCGTGTAATTGCGGCTGTGTCCCCAATGGTAACAAATTAAATTTATTCATTGACCACGGACAGTCGTAATCTTCGGGTGGAAAGTTGTCTAGTTGAGTTCTGGTAAATTCCCCAATATCTATTCCCACAATTCCTAGTAAATATCGCCTGACAATAGCAAAGCAATCAGATCGTCCCCAGTGAAATCTGGTGTTAAGATAAAAGTCTAATTCTTGGGGTGTGTGAGGTTTTTTCTCTAAGGGGAAAGGGTCGGGATTGTTGGCTTCGTAGTAGTCCCACACATCAAATCCAGAATGGTAGAGGATGATAGGTTTTTGGCTTTGGTGAGCTAATTCTATGTCTGTGTAGGTGAAATACCCTGATTGATTGTCTTTGTGGTGGGTATGCCAAATGGCGGAAATATCCCCATAATCAAACATGGCTAAATCGTTGGCAGCTATTGTGAAATGATTCTCTGGGTCGTTATGAATGTTGTTCAAGGTGATAACTTCATCGTTGACAATAATTCCACATCTCTCCTTGTCTGACCCTAAAGCCGCTAATTTAATTTGTATTTTAATTGAGTTTTTTATTACCATAAATTCAATGTTTAACTAATATTAAATATATCATACTTATATAAATGCTACAATTTAAGAGTATAAAAATACGAAATGTAATTACAATATGTTAAACACTAATATTCTTTCCCCTAAAGTTCAGGCATTGGTATCTACCTGGATTGGGATGGTACAACAATCTGATAAGAACATAACTAATACCTATGTAGAGATGCTTAAAGATTCTCCAGTGGCCAGCGCGGCTAATGATTTGAGAATATTACTTGGGGTCTCAATGCTTGACCACTACCAAAATCCTGATCCTTATATTCAAGATTTTACTAGGAAAACTATTAACGCTATGCAGGGTAGTTGGTTAAATGTTGTGTCTCAAATACTGACCTTTATCCCTTTTGGTAAATCGTTTTCAGAAGTTAGTTATGTTATTAGGAAAAGGAAAGCATATTTAGATATTATTAGAACTGTAGACCCTAGATATTATTGGTTTGAGGGGTTCAACGGACAAATTAGCCGGGTTCATTATCTAAGATTTAGTGATATTTATATTCCCTATGAAAATGGGATTCATTTAGTTAATCAGCCATATTTAGCATTAGGTGGCGACCCTCACGGTGTGGCTATTTGCCGTCGTGCCTATCCTTATTGGGAACTGACTAAGGTAATCAATGCTTGTATGGCGATCGCATCCGAACGTCAGGCTACTAAATTATTGGTGGGCAAAACGGATACTGCCAACAACTCTGTGAGCATGATTAATCCTGAAACTGGACAACCTTATTTAGACCCAAACACTGGTGAACCACGGTTGTTTAACCAGGGTTATGTGATGTCAAGAAACCTAGAAGATATCAAGAATAATTCCTACGCTGTGATTGATTTGGCTGATGAGATTGAGGCGATCGCTCACGAAACTGATGGGAGCTTTTTTACAAATATTTTGGGATACCTAGAATCAATGATGATGCTGTGCTGGTTAGTCCCTCGCACTGTCACGGGTACGGGTACGGTGAGCAGCGGTGATAGCAATCTTAATGAAGGTCATCAAAATATCTTGAGATTGGTGACTAGGTCGCAAATGGAAATAGTCGGGGAAGCGTTGATAGAACAGGCTATCCGCCCTATGTTGGAGTTCAACTTTGGCGAGCTTGATGACTATGGTAGTTTCCCAATTGCGACTGAAGACAACACCGACACAATCACCCTTTTAAACATTATTAATAACTGCGTAAACACAGGAACTTTTAGTAAGTTTGACCTAGATGTTATTAATAAAATGCGAGCTTTGGCAGGTATTACACCTTTGGAAATAGCACCTGTAGAAGGTGAGGATGTTAGCGAAAAAAAGTTGCAATCTGACTTATTAATTAAGTCAGACAAACAGGAATCAACGATATTTACTTGGAACAAGAAAAGCCAACGTTATCATTATGCTAATGGCTACAAAAAGGGTCAGTTTGTCAGGGAAAGTGATGTAGCAAGACTGACAGAACAGGCGATTAAAGACCATTTAGCAATGGGTGAAAAAGTTACCGATGCACTATTGTCAGGACGGATTAATGTGGCTAGGTGGGAACGACAAACGGCGGAATTATTGAGAAGTTTAGCCGTGTATCAGTATGCTTTAGGCGTGGGTGGTGCAAAGCAGATGGACTGGCGAGACTACTCATTGATTAGTGGACAATTAAACCTTGAGTATCAATACTTACGAAGATTTTCCCAGGATATTCTAAGAGGTGATTTGTCAGAAGCGCAGATATTAGCTAGAGTAAAAATGTACTATAACAAAACTAATCATTTTCGGGAGCGTGGCAGACTAGAAGGTCACAAACGAAATGGTTATTTGTGGGAGCGTCGGGTCATCAGTGCCGTGCATAATTGCGATGATTGCATTCGATACAATGGGATGGGATGGGCGCAAATTGGTACACTGCCTAATCCTGGGGAAAATTGTCAGTGTAAATCTAATTGTAAATGCGTAAAATATTACTCAAATGCTTTAATGATGCCAACATTATGAATAACGAAAGTGTTTTACCCGGAATATTCGCTCTGCTAAGTACAGTGTTAGCCTTAGCCGTGTTATTTGCTCCTAATTTGTCAGATGCTAAAAGTAGCGGTGCGTTCAACATTTCGCTCGCTTTAGCATCAGGTAGTGCAGGTTTGGCTGTATCAGGGAAAGAGAAAAATGGAAATGTCTAAATTTACGCCTGACGCAGAAACACTCCCGCCCATAGGCGATTTAATGACTGATTTAAGTCTTAATGCTGACGTGGTTGGTGATATTTTGCAAGACTTTGTAGAGAATCCACCCATACCAGAATTAGCTAATCTGGTTTTGGCTGAACCTGAACCCGATTAGGGTTGATGCTTTAGTATCCATTGTTTCGGCCTTCTTTGTGCTTGTTATTGCGGCAATCATTAAGCTGCTGTTTCGCGTTTCAGTCCTTCCTGGTCTGGCGTTGCTGCAAGGGTTGGTAAAGTTGATTGATTGCTGCTTTAAGCTAGTTTCAGTCCTTCTTTTTCCTCTGCCTATTGCAAGCTGCTGTCCGCAATGATAATGCTATTAAATTTCTGGAGGTTTCAGTCCTTTCTATCCTCCGCCCTTCTTGCAAGTCCCTAGAAGTCATAGGCTAACCAAAGTCAGCCACACGCGTTTCAACCCCTCTCATCCCTCCGCCCTTCTTGCAAGGTTGTATGCCTTTAGAGGGTAATGTATCCGCTAACGTTGTTTCAGCACCTCTCATCCCTCCGCCCTTCTTGCAAGTCGCAGGCTATAAGCTCGTTCATCCCATCAGAATAGTTTCAGCACCTCTCATCCCTCCGCCCTTCTTGCAAGTCGCAGGCTATAAGCTCGTTCATCCCATCAGAATAGTTTCAGCACCTCTCATCCCTCCGCCCTTCTTGCAAGTGCCGCATCTTCAAAGTCTTGTCTAGCAAGGGTTCTGAGTGCCATTTGCGCGGGTCTTCTGAAAAATCTCATTTCAGCCGCTTTAGCAACTTGCTATGTATCGAAAGGATTGCCTGAATCCCTTGCATTTTCTTGGTTCTGGGCATTGCGCGAGTGATTTTGAAGGCTGCCAGCCATAGTTCCGGCTGGTCTATGGGGGTTGTCACCTTCCCCCTTACTTTTCAGGATAAATCCCTAGAAGTCATAGGCTAATATTAAACTAGCCGCCCGCCCAAACTGCGGTGATTTGATATTAGCATGAGCAGTTTTAATTGTCAACTGTCAGCGCGTTTTTTCTTGAATCTTTGGGGTTTTTCGTATGTCAATCTTACGCCGTTGTACTTGACTTCTCCTAATTCAAATCCGGCGTTCTGTTTGTGATTCCTGGCTGCGTTGGTATCTGCTTGTTGTGGGACGTTAAACAGTCTACATTCGGAGTTTTTACAGATAAATTCATGCTGTGATAATCGTTCTCCCTTTTGTCCGCATTGGTGGCAAGTTTGGGATGTGTAGTTAGCTGGTGGCTGCTGAAAACTGCCACCGCGATTTTCAACTTTTAGCTTTGTCTTTTTTTCTAAATCACCTAAACATCTTTGTCTCATAATCCAATTTAATCCGCGTTTAGCAGATGCACCATTGTGAGCGTAGCCGGTACCTTCTGGTAGTGATTTGGGTTCTACTTGCTTGAGTAGGTTTTTGATTTGGGTGTTTTCCCAGGCAATATGTTCATAGGTGCGCGATAATCTTGTGGATAATTTGTGATTAAAGGCATTGGATGAATTGCTGCCGCGTTCATGCAATCTTCTGATTTTATCTTGTAGTTTAATCTCGGTATTGGTTCTAGGTCTAGGTGTTTTGTTCCCTGCTTCTTTCCACTTTTTATCATTGATTGATTCAGCATTATCTAGTTTTGATTGGAGTTCTTCTATGTGGATAGAAACACGCTCCCTAGATAAATTTGGCAAAAATAAAGCACCGTGGTCTGTGGACACAACTGACTGAACGCCTGGGTCTATGCCTACACTTAATCCCTTGCCTTCAATGACTGATGATTCCTTGATTTGTTGTTCAATGAATTTTAGTTTTGACTTAATATCTGCATACTCTTGACTGTCTTCTCCAAATTGTTTTTTGACTTTGGGTAGTTTGTTGGCTAATATTGACTTCTCTTCTTGCAGTGGATGAGCAACTATAATGTTTATGTAGTAGCCTGATTGTTGCTTTGTCAACATATAGGTGCGGGGTAAGGACTGGGATAAATTCAGTCGTTTTACCCAGGATTTATCATCAACTTTCACTGCACTGAATCCGGTTATGGCTATGATGTTTTTGTCAACATCTATGCGGTTTGGTGGGCATTGACTGTTAGACAAGGTTGCAATTTTATCGTTATCTTTTTTGAATTTAGGCTTCCTGCTGATTGTCCTTTTTGAATCCAAAAATGCTTTCCAAGATTCTTTGAAGAATCCCAATAGACCACCTATGTAGTGAGAAGAAACGGTTAAATCTGGTAGGTTTTGAGATGCTCTTAGTGTGTTTAATCCGTTGAGATTATCGAATTTTTCTAAGGTGATTAATTCCCGTCCTTCGTATTTACCGCCGGGGAATTTCCTGTACTCATGGGACTTTATTTCTATTCGCTGCCAGGGTCTGTCACCCTTGACTAACTTCGACCCTTTGATGAATGCTATGCCTTTCTTGGTGTTAACGGGAATGACGGTGTTGTCATCTCGTTTCCAGTAGCTCCCACCTGTGGCAATTTGGCAAGATAGTCCTTCATAAGCACTGTTACCAATACGCAAAGGGACGGGAATAATCCCTTCTAAATCGAAGGGACTCCATCTAGAGAGTATGTTGAATTTGTTGACTAATTCTTGGTCTTTTTTACTTAGCTTAGGCTTGGTTGTGGAGTTGTAATAATCTTTAATTAATTGCTGTTGTTCTGGTTTTAATTTCTCTAACTTCTCGTTGGTTTTTGCTAATTCGGCACTAAGTTTAGCAGCCCATTCATACCAGCGAATACAGTGATTGTGCAGTTGATTGGCTAGGACCAAGTTCCACAACCAGGATAATTCTTCTAAATATTTATCGCAGGATTCTATTTGACTAGGTGTTAGCTTTACCTTGATTTTGATTGTTTTCATGTTGTTTACTGCTTGCTTGTTTGTTTTCCCTAGTTAATAACCTTGATTGACTATGATATTTTTACACCATTGAATTAGTAACCATCGGTCAGAATCTTTATCTAGCACTGGTTTTATTTGAAAGTTAAGTACATATTCCCACGTCTCCGCATCGTGTTTATCAACAAAGCTTTTTTCCAGTGCCTTGAATTGCTCCCAGTTACGAGTATCTATGGTGAGCAGGAAGGGAATTATTTCACTGATTGATACTTTTTCGGGTTGCTGTTTTTTCATGGGTAATCAACTATCTAAATCTAAATGTTGGGTAAGTTGTGACGGATTTCACAATAGCAGTACCGTCCTCTTCTTCTTGTTTCTGAGATTGTTTTAGTAGCTCTTTGATAGCTTCTACTTTTGATGAATATTGGTAAGATTTGCGTGATGTTAGGTATCCACTAAATCCCAGGGGTTTATGAGATATTTTCCCACCTTCACGTTCTAATAAGGTAACAAGATTTGGCTTTAATTCTTCCATTTCCTGTTCTAACAAAGCTATTTGCTCTTTTATTTCTCTGTATCTGCTGATGTAGTGTTCCTCACCATACCCTAAGTCAATCTGAGGTAATTCTTTTTGGATATGGTTTATGTTTAATGGGGGATTAAATTTCTGGATATAGCCTATTTCCCATTCTTCTAAATCGTCTATGTCAGTCCATACAAAGTAGGCTATGTACTGCACTTTATGTTCTTTGAACTCTGGTAATTTCTCGTGACTAGCATGGCGATTTCTTAGGCTGGTGGTTGATATGCCGACATACCAAACACGATTAGCAGCGTCTAAGGCAAAGTAAATACCAGGTGAATCTGGCAGATTATTGTGATCTCCCAATAGCGTTTTTGCTAGTTTCTTGATAGAAAAACTAGGAACAAATGGACTATCTTCTGTGTATGATTCCATTGTGTTTTGTGATTAGTTGAGATGGTTATTCAAAAACTCGGTTAACTCGTTTACTGGAGTCGCTGCAAATGTTTCGACATTTTAAGAAACCATTGGCATTGGTATTTTCCATCTTTTCAGATGCTAATGCTTCCGCAAGCCCAATGGCCATTAATTCAACCCTTGAAAGACCGTTTCTAAGTGTTTTGATTCCTCTTTTTTCTTTTACTTCTTTGGCAGTACCACCGAATAAAGGTTTGTAAATCTCATTGGTACATATTGCGTATTCATGCGGCGCACTGACACCATGTTCTTTGAGAATCTTATAAAATCCTATATTTTCTGCCATGTTACTTTTACTCCTCTTTTTTCGCAGTGCTGACGTACCATGTTTAAAAATGACTCTTCAGTTTCGCCAAACAGATGGATTCTTTTTTGATGTGATGGGTAGTAATCTCCATATACTAAGATTTGCCCCAAAGCAGACTTCCACTCACGAATATTTTTAACTTCAATAATTTCTGTTTGCGTCAGTATGTCAATAAACCCAGCTAAAGTTTTGATCTCAATTTTGCCTTTTAGTTTTCGAGCTAAGTAGGCTTGGATGTTTTTTTCTCTGATTCCAAAAGTTAATGCCCTCTGAGTTTTTTTCAAGTACAACTCATACTCAGCCGCTATAGCAGGAATAGCTTTTGTATAACCGCACTTGCCTCTTTTGACAACCACAACAAATTTCCTGTTCTCCTTATTATCTTGAAACCCTTGCTCCGTAAGGACTTGAGAGATTAGCCTGATTGTCTGAGGTAATCTTGCCCATTGACGAGGATCTTGATTCTCTGGATTGCCAGCCATTTCCCATAGTTTATTGAGACTGATAAAATCTTTGTCTAACTCTACAGAGATTCCATTAAGCGCGAAAACTGATATACTGTTCATAGCAAAGTAACCCGTCCTTTCCGGGTGAAAAGCTAACCATCGAAACCACCGGAATACCGTAAATATTCCTGAGTGGGATGGTTTCAGTAATCATATCATGTTTTCAATAGTCTCATTGACTTTTCGATAAGTTGTAACAATAATAATTTGACAAGTTTATTTATTTAGAACTAGCTCAATAGCTATCTGGTGCGGATACGGATGTGATATTTCACCGTTATCCCATTGAACCGTGATAAAGGTAGCAGAAGGAATGCCGGATACTTCTATTACTTCTTTCTTTGCAACTATCCCAGCCATGTTTTTATGAATCGTTGATCTAACCCGACTACCTACGTTTATCATAGAATAATCATAAAGGTCAGCGTAGTCATAAATCATGTATTTTTCATCACTCCTTGTGTTTCTTACTGAATTACGAAGCTGCGATCGCCCCAAAGATGCGACCGACTAAATTAACTACTCCCCAATTAATGTTTGTCTGGCAGTTCCGAATACCAAATCAATAACTTCATCCAGTGAATCGGACGTGATGTATTCATTGGTGCTGTGACGGGTAACAGGCACTAATAAATCATCACGATTTGCAGCACGTAATTTATCGGCTACCCATTTAAGCGAGGGTATCTTTTGCCCTGTACGTTTTTTAATTTCTGACTTGAGTTGATCTGCTGTGAGAATTTTGACGGTTTTACCAGTTTCCGGTTGCACAATCTCAGTTACCAATACCTCGGATTTGATTACCTGATCCGACATTCCACGTAACGCTAAAACTGTTTCCTTCCCGTGCATTGTAAGCATATCTGAGTCAAGCCGCTTGCTCGCGTTGATTTCCTTGGCAAGTGCTAATTCAAGTTCTAATTCTTGAATACGTACCGATTGCTGGGGAATGACGGATTTGATTACAGATTTAGCTTTTTCAAACGCTGCCACAAGGTTTAATTTACACTCCACAACCTGATCCGTGTTACGAGAAAAAGTCATCAAAGTGGTAGCCTGTGATTCTGTTAAAAGTGCGTATTTTTCAGGTCTACCACGCCCGTCTATTTTTCCGTTTTCAAAACGGATTATTCCAAAGCGTTGTTGTATCTTGGTTTCGTACTTTTTAACAGTACGCATAAACACTTCATGTTCAATCCCTAATTCATCAGCGATTAACCGTGAGTCAACTACTAAATCACCATCTTTATTAATTACGTCAATCTTTGTTAAACTGTTCATAGTTCACTAAGGGAATTAAGTAGAGTGGACTAACCATTGAAACCACCGGAATACCGCAAATATTCCTGAGTGGGATGGTTTCAGTAATCATATCATTTCTTCAATAGTCTTATTGACTTTTCGATAATTAACAAAAACCTCTACCAACCGTGAAACAGCAAGTCCTTCACCCCTGGTAAATCCTGAATCAATTGTTGCAACAACAGTTTTGAGGTATCATTAGACATATAAAGTAGCCCGCCCTCACGGGTGAAATATTGCCAGTGGTAAAACCTCTTAGGTGGTGCGTGTGCCACCTTTGCGGTGCTGGTTTGAATATTGTATCAATTATCGGAAACATCAACAAGACTATAGATATATTGATTGACAATTAATAGGATGTAGGCTAACATCAAATCACCGCAGTTTGGGCGGGTGGCTGACTTTGGTTAGCCTATGACTTCTAGGGATTCGTCCTGAAAAGTAAGAGGAGAAGTGATGACCCTCACAGACCAGCCGGAGCTATGGCTGGCTTTCTATCCCAAGGCTTTCGCCAAATCCTCAGAACCAAGGCATTGTAATATTTTCAGGCTTCCTTCGCTACACATCGCAAGAAATTGAAGCGGCTGAAATGAGATTTTTTAAGAGGTTCGCCAAAACCGCTCACAGAACCCTTGCTGCATAAGGCTTTGAAAAGACGGACTTGCTAAGGGGCGAAAGAGTTGGGGTGGGAGGAAACGCAACGGATAGAAGAATTAACCTGGATGCTGATAGCTTGCTAAGGGGCGAAAGAGTTGGGGTGGGAGGAAACATCTGACTCTGATACGACACAGATAACCTCAAAACTTGCTAAGGGGCGAAAGAGTTGGGGTGGGAGGAAACTCAGACATAAGCTATGTAGATAATAACATTCTATTCTTGCTAAGGGGCGAAAGAGTTGGGGTGGGAGGAAACTCCACAGAAAATAACCCCAAAACCGACCTGATTAACGCTTGCTAAGGGGCGAAAGGATTGGGGTGGGAGGAAACAGGAACTAGCTCCTAAATTAGCAAAGGCTTATTTAGCTTGCTAAGGGGCGAAAGGATTGGGGTGGGAGGAAACTAATCAATGGAAGTCGCACATAGTAGCGATTTTCTTGCTAAGGGGCGAAAGAGTTGGGGTGGAGCGAAACACGAGAACTTGGGAAGAACGAAACAAACCCACAAAAAACCTGGGAAGAACGAAACAATTTTATATCATCCTGGATGAGATGGAGCAAAGCTAGTACCTTGCAGAACATTAGAATAGACTGGGAAAGTATGAAGCAAATTGAATATATTAAATACCTTAATAAAATATCTGAAGATATCAGAAATAAGCCTTTGAACACGGTAGAGTCTGATAGTTTAAAAATGCTTTTGCAAGGACATTCTTATAATGAAATAGCAACAAAATTAGGATATGACCCTAATTATATTGGGGATATGATGCGGGAGATTTATGGACTGATTGGGCAAAAACACCGGGTTAAAACTACCCGCGCTAATTTAGTTAATATATTAGAACAAATATGCGATAAAGAGCCTGACGATACATTTTATGGTTGTCATGGCATAAAACCGAAGTCTGTTTTTAATTCCCATATATTAAGCTTTACCCAGAATTTAATTATGGTAGATGTATCCTTGTATTGGAAATTTGACGCTTTTAATAAAGCATTAATATTAAAATCAAAATACCCTGTGATTGTTAATTTACAGGGTATTAACTATGAATTATTGGGATATGAGTTATTGCAATTATCTAACCGTGATCAGGTGTCGGGAGATGCTATCCTAGAATTATTAAAAATACTCAATACATTCCTGAAACCATGAATCTAACGACTGAGCAACAATTTCAAATTGCGGCTTTTAAATTGCAAGTTCGGGATATGACGCCAGAACAAGTCAAGGAACGACTGATAGCGCAATACGAAGCGATGATAATACAAGAAACGCAATATCTTAAACTTATTGGGGATGCTTGGGGCATGGGGTAAAGTCATCCAAATAATGATAGTTGAACGGACTGCTTTGCTGCTTTGGGAACATTAACAGCAATGGGTTTTTCTGTGATTTCTTCCTGGACAACTTCTTCTTTTATGTCATCTTCTGGACATTGAGCCACGTAATTGATTAATGCCAGTAACCTGGTTTCTCTGATGGTTGCAATCTTGTTTTCTAATTCCCAATATCTATCATTCGCGCTTGGTGATGCGAACACTTTCATTAATCTATCACTGCGATAGTCACCTAAGTCAATCTCAGTCTTGCTAAAACCTAATCCCATTAATTGCTCATAAGTGTGCAGATATTCTTTAAATCTGCAATCAATATAGACTATGTCTAGTTCAAATAGCACAGGAAAGTAATCACGGTTGTATGCCTCTAATGCCCAGGGCATAATGTGCTTTTGCCCTGACTCTGCTATGGCAATTGTAAACGGTGGCACGGGAGGGTTGAGCAGATACTCTCTGATTTCGACTCTGGTTAATAGGTTTTTGACGACGGGAAAGGTATCCTTGCCTTCAGTGCGTTCACCGTCTAAGACAGGTGCGACTAATGTGTCTTGTTGGTAGACTCTAGACAGCGACCTTCCCCATAATTTAGACCATTTGCTTTTGCCTGGATTCCAATACCATAGCTGCTTCTGGTCTCCTGCGATGGTGCTGTGACAGCGTGGACACAGTGTCTTAGAGTCAGGGCATTTTGCAGATGAGTGCATTGTAAAGGTATTGGATAACTCTAGCGGCTTGTTCCCTGGTTTAGCGCAAAGGTAGCAGTTACTCATTGTGTCCTCTGATTTTGGGTTAGGCGCGCGGTTTGACAAGCCCGCGCACCTAATTTTTATAAGATGATATTGTATTTTTCTCTGACTGATGACAAGGGTAAATCTAAATCATGCCACCACTCCCAATTGTCAACTAATTCCGCAGATTTAACTCCTATGTTCCAATATTTTAGAAGTTCATGGGACTTAATATCTTTGAACAAATCAGAGACAAATATTTCTAATTGCTCAATCAAAAGTATGGGAAATTCTGTCTTTTGAATCATGCCACTTTCGTAGGCTATGACAATTAATTCTCCTCTGTGGGATGTATCAATACCCAGTAATACATGATGCAAATCGTGAACTATAATGTAATCCGCAGGGAATAAGGAAGCATCTGTACCTGGAATTTCTACTTGCTCTGTTTTGTAATAGGTTTTTAGCGCATCTGCCAAAGTTCCAGGTACAGGGTTTTCTAGGCTTTGGCGTAGCTTTTCTATTGCTTCAATATTGGGGTTTAACCCTGAGCGCAAGTATGTTTTTATTCCATATTCTTTTTCGTTTTCTGGCATACTAGGCAACACTGACGGCACTGATTGAGAGCGTAGTACACAAGTCGGACGCACGTACTCAAAACGGACTCTACTGAATATCTCCCAGCGTTTAATAGGTGAAAAACTTTCTTGAGTAGTCAAATCAATCGTAATTTCCTTAGAAGCTAACTGCTCAAATGCAGATTTGTCTGTCAAATATATTCCCAAATCCATGTTTTTACCTCAACATTTCTAATTTATTATATTAGCATCAAAAATCATTCTTTGGTATTTTTTCCCATTAGCAAATCTAATGTTAATAGATTTATTGACTTGCAATAAATACTCTTTGGGGACTTCATCAAACAATATTTCTTTAATCATATATGCCTTCTGATTGCAACAATGTAAACAAAGGAAAGTTGTATTTTCTAATCGTGTCAATCTTGCCTTCAGATACTCGCTTGTTTTTATTGCTTGAAAACCAATATCTAGCATGGGCATTGGTTCTACCGCGCTCTCTATCTTTATAATCGTAACTATCAAGATAGGGTAAATTATTGACAATGGTATAACCCCAAATGTCTCGCCATGTCCACCATCCCAGAGGACAGACGCGGTAATGTCCTTTGTATCTTCCTGACTTATATTGATGGATTAAACCATTTTGTAGAATAGAGCGTTTACGGTTTTTACTCTCTTCTGCTCTGAGTCCTACAAAGGCTAAAGTATGCGTTCCTTCTAATATTTGATTGCATCTATCCTGTACTGTATTTGAGTCGTTAGCCCATTCAGGAAGTCCTATTAATTCTTTGTAATCGGTGGGGAATCTTTGCAGATAAGTGTTAATTACTTCGCTATAGTTGTCAACAATATCTTGCTCCGATGAGCCGTAATTTACTGCTATGATATCAGGCTTTATCTGTTGGCATAAATGCAGCATTACCACGCTATCTTTACCCCAGCTTACTGCTACATAACCAGGTGTAATTTCTAATGCCTCTCTGATTACAATCTTAGCTTGTTCTACTTTCTTTTTAAAGGCTGGCAGGGTCGCCCAACCTTCAAACATCAGCCTTTCATCATCTTGCATAAATCACATTATCCTTTGGCATATAGCATAATTCTTTGTTGACAGCCAACCATGCGGGGCTTCTCCATCCCCAAACCATCTGGGGATTATCTAGCTTCTGGTCAATCAACCTAACAGGAATGGGCTTCATTAGTTTATCATCTCGCCATAGATGATAGTCGTCGTAAGCTATTCCTATCTGCCATTCCCGTACTTCACCGTTGCCGTAGCTGCGTTTTTTTTGGATGTGATCTACGGATAATAATAAACTTTTGATTTCATCTTTATCACCAACCACAAACCAGTTAATGCTAGAAACTAAGCGCACATACAAAGGTAAATCATAGGATTTTTCTGCACCTTCTCCAGTTTTGAATTGCGGCTTTCTTTTTCCCCAATTCAAGTTAATATCATGACTATCCCACCGCTTCCTGTATTTATCGGTAGCTTCACCCTGGACTACATAGTAAGGTGAGCTAGAGCAATAATATTTTTCATCTTTTATAGATGTTTGCTGCAAGGGCAGGTTCTTGGCTAGGAAATCTTGCATTTCAGCTACTTCTTGTGATGTAGGATTGCAAGACAATAAGTCATGCCTTACAAGTAGCTGGTAAATCAGAATCCCCTCGATTGAAGGACTCCAGTTATCGTAAGTGCCGATAGCTGTGGATAGGTGCGCGGTAATCTGTAGGTTTTGCATAAGTTAGAAAAGTTACTTGGAAAAGTTCAGTGTTGACTGGTATTGACTAATGAAAAAGATTGATTTACTATTGGTACATACCAAGTAAAGGAGACAGGGCAATGAAAGTTACAAAGACATTTTTGATTAGAATCGTTAAGCACCAAATCCAAGTGATTAAGGATATTTTATCTAAAGGTGTCAAGGCTTTCAAGTCCTATGTTCTTAGATTGGTTGATTTAGAGGCAAAATTAGAGGAGCTAACCGTGACATTACCTGAACTAAATGGAACTGAAAAACAAATAGCATGGGCATCAGACATTAGAAGTGAAGTCCTTAATTTGGTAGAAAATGCTCAAGCTGTTTGCTACGAATCAGCAAAAAGAGAAGTTCTTAAAAGAGAAGGCTATGCCGACTTTTTCATGGATTTAGAAGGGTATATTACAGAAAACAAAGAACAAGTAACAAGCAATTTAGGACAAGAAAATGCGGAGCGTTACTTTAACGCTTTACGTGAGAACAACAAAGAAATCGAAGAGTTGACTCAAGATAGAGTAGCGAGAAATCTCGCTAAACTCAATAACACAAAATTACAAACTGGCTTGTCCAGAGTTGACAAGCTAAGAACATTATCAGACTCCTGTGTCTGGATTACCTGTTTCAAAAATGTGACGATGGATTGGGATAGCTACATCTCTATCCTGTCCACACTACGCGGAGATTCCTTCGCGTAACAAAAAGACCCGATAGAATTCAGTGTTAATTGGTATTGACTAATAGAAAAAATTGATTTACTATTAGTCTATACCAAGAAAAGAATGCGAAAAAGAGACGAACCCAAGTATGTGATTTCTATCTCCCTAGAGGTAGAGCATCACCAAATCCTCAGAGAAATGGCAACCCAAAGGGGATTGTTCATTTCTAACGGCTCAAAGAAGGGTGAGCCAAATGTTTCAGGACTGATTAAACAAATAGCGGAGGAATGGAATGCCCATATTGAAGGAAATCATTAGCAAAGCGAGCAAAGTTACCCACTGGGCGCGGGTGCGCGGGGGTATCAACTATGTAGACAACCTTTGTACCAATCTTGTTGCGGATATCTCAGAACAAAAAGTCTCTGAGGATGTCCAAGACATCCAAAACTGGGAATTTGATGAATACGAAATAGCCGAGGGAATTTTCCCCGGTGAAGTTTACGAACTACCGCCCAACGCGGTAGTCATTCAAAGTTCTGAAGATGGCAAATTGTTTGCTGTATCTTTTGAGTAGCTTTATAAGGATTTCTGTAAAGGACAGTTACCAGTTGTGGTAGCTGTCCTTCTTTGTTTGGGGGTGCAATTACCAGACCTAGATTTGTTCTGGCGTTGTTAACCTTGCCTTCCTGTTTGCGCTTTTCCCGGACTTGTGTAGAACGGCGGAAATACTGACGGTACAGGCTAAATCCACTGGGAAGGACTTTGACGAACTTAGCTGTACTGGAAATAATCAAAAGCCTGCTTAGGCTTTCGTTGTATTCGTATCCGGTGATTTGCATGAATTTCCGTACAGCGTGAGGTGTGATGAACCAGTTACCACTAACCACCTAATAGACTCCTTAATTCATTGGATGTTTTCGCTTCACTTAGGAAATGCTGGTATTGATTGATGTACTCCCTGTATTTTTGATGGGCATTGAGGAAGCGATCGCTCAAAACACCATCTTTAAGGGAGCAAAGTAAGCCTTTTTCATCTGAAGATTGAAACCAAAAATCTAGATGTACCCTGCCATTGCCACGGTTGCCTTTACCGCCAATGTAGGGTGATTCTGAGAATTTTAGTAATGTATCAAAAATCCATCCTTGCTCAATTTTGGTACAGTTTAAATCCCATCTAGAATAAAGTTTTGCTCCTGCCATAATCAGCCTATCGGATGCAATCATCTGGTCTGATTTTTTCTCTTTAGCAGTACCGTCACCCTTCAATTGTGTCTGCACCTCACCAGGTAGAAACTTGAGCAGATTAGGGTCTAAGGTGCTATCTCTGCGCGTCGTCTGGTCAATGGTCAAGTATTCCGTCCATGTCTTTAAATGTTTTTGCAGCAATGGCAAATATTCAGATTTAGCTTGCTCCCAAGAATCAATATCTTCAGCCGATGTAGGAGTAAAAGGATCAGAAGATAGCCTATTTTTAGCTATTAATAATTGCTCCACAACAGGCTGTACTTTTGGTGGTAGAAGCGCAGGTACTTGATTGTATACGTATTCTGCTGATTCGTAGCAGATGAGATACCCAGAGCCAACGTTAATTCTTCCCTGCACCATTTGAGCATCTTTACTACCAAATACTCCCGTCGGTTTGGCTGTTCCCAGCACTGATAGCCAAGGCATTAGCACCCGGATTTTCTTGTCTAATTGCATATCTGAAGCTGTGCTTCCGTCAATTCTGCCACCTGCAAACATGGTATGGTGCGTGTCAGGGTTTATCTGAATTCCTAGTTCTTTAAGTGTTGCTGCCACCCCTACACGGCGTAAAATGCCATTCCTGATAGCATTACCTGAATAGGTAAAAACACTTCTAGGATTGCCTTCAAAATCAAGTAATTTTGATGTTTTTAAGTTGCTCACATTGCCCGACACTTCACCAATATGTGATAGAGGTGTTTGCAGTGTAATCAGGCAATGTAGGGTCAATTTTTCCCTATCAAAAATATCATAATTATCAAACATTTGTCGCCTCGATTTCTATAAATTCCTCTGGTTCATCAAGTCCCAAGCTCCGGTCTTCTTCAAATCTCAATCTACAGACTACCTGAATAATCCCTGCTTTAGTTCTCAGTAATTCCAGTACATCCCACTCAGAGAAACCGTGAGGAGCAATATCATTGATTAGGTCTAGCCAACCCATAAAGACTAGATTTTGGTCTAATGGCAGTTCCTTGATTTCCGTCGCATCTTCATTTACCCGCAGGATTCTCTGGGTAGGTTGAATGACTTTTGTTAGCTCAATCGGTCGTAATTGTGAGCAAAGTTTGTCACAAAGATGCTGTAAATAATCCTCTAAATTAGTGGATATTTCGGCTGAATTTCTGATGCTTGATTCTAGATAACTCCAGGTTTTAGTCCCCATTGCCGGACTGCGTTTACGGTCTCTGCATTTGAATACCCAATAGGTGAGACAGGCTGCTGCGCCGTAACATTTATCCCGTGTTTGGGGAATGCCGTAATGATTGTTCATGGTTGCTTTAGTAAATAAATGAATCCGTTTTTGTATTCCCCTAGTGGTTCACGGGTTATCTTTCCGTTTTGGATGAGTCGCTCTAGGGTCTTTTTCACGCGAGAATTACCTGGGGAACGTAGTCCTAACTGCTTGACGATTTTGTTCTTTGTAATTTTATTACCCCCATTTTTTACTATATTTATAATCTTGTTGTCAATACAATTTTCTCGGATTTTTTCTAAATCAGTAATTGCTAATTGATTGGATTTGAGTGCATAAAATGTAGTTTTTTTTCCTGCTGAATTAACATGATATTCAACTAAATCTCTAGCTATTAAAATCCGTAGAACTTTGTATAATACTACTCTTGTTAGTCCATTCAATCCATCTAATATCTGTGAGCAACTTTGAGCGGTTGTGGATGATTCTAGGAATTTTTTGACTTTATCTATAGATAATTCCCTTGCATTCCGTAAGTAATTGTGTGTGGATAATTTAGACAACAAGTGTCGCCTGGAGATGTTAATGTATTGTTTGTAACGACTGTCAGATTGAGCAAGTAGCTTGTTGGTTGTCATTTTTTGACATATTTTTCTTAGCCATTGCAACTTTGCCCTATTGGGTTGAATGTCAAGTTTTGCGGCTAATTCGTGAACACTTAACGGAGTCTTGGACTTCTTCATGACTTCCAGTATTTTGTCCGACGTTGCTGTTACTATCTCTCTTCTTGTGGGTGGCTTAGGTGGCTTAGGTGGTTTAGGTGGCTTGATTTTTACTGGTTTAGGTGGCTTAGGTGGTCTGGCGAAGCTGATTAATTTTTGCTTTTTCAGACTAAGAACGCATTCTGTACAGATGCCGCCGTCGTCGCTTCGTGCCTCTAACCATCGGTATCTGCTGCACTTGATACATCTTCCGCCCTGTGCGGTAGTCTTTTTAGCGTAAATAATACTCATATTCTCGTCAAATTCTCGTCAAAAACGCTTACTATTTATACTATACAGGAATTACAAAGGGTGCGTTGATGCACCTCGTTTCTACTGATGGTTTATACCTTCGTAAAGTAACTTGTACCCAAGCTGCAATCTTTGAGTAAATTGCATTGTGTTCCGGTTCTTCCAGACGGGGTTCTGATGGTCTTTAATCCAGTTTTCCGGACTGTGGCAGATTGTTTGATGACATTTTGCACAGACCGGATAGGTGGACACGCCGATAATATCGTTACCGTAAAATGCGTGGTGTATCTCTTGTGACTTTCTGGTCATGCAGACACAGCATAGACCGTGAGTGGATTTGTGAGCGATCGCGCATTGTTGACGATATTTTTTAAGGTTGCCATAGCGTTTATTGAAGTTCATGCTTTGAGTAATCTTGATTACGCAATTTAAGAATAAGATTAATGGCACTTTCAATATCAGAATTATTGGATATTTCTGGATGTTGTGAAAGTGCGTCTAGGGATTTGATAGCAACTCTGACTAGTTCGTTGATTGTGGTTTTCATGATTATTTCCTAGTAAGTGAATCTGGGAAATATGCAGAGATTTATTTATTCCTTGAATCCTAGTTTCTCCATTAACAGAGCAACGCCGCTATCATTTAATTCTTGCTTGGTTAGTTGTTTCCATGCTGCTTTAAGTTCTTGGGGCGTGGGTTGTCTTTCTAATTGTTTTACCCATTCAACTAAGATTTCATACCAGTTAGTCGCGTCACTTGCTTCTTGTTCATCGTCTGCTTGGGGTTGTGTTGTTTGCTCTAATGAATTAATATCAAATGTAGGAATTAGTGCTACGTAAGGATTGCCACGAGTGGGAACTACTAAAGCATAGCGTACGCCCCCTTTATCAAGTAGTTCACAGGCATTACCTAATAATTCCAGGATTTCTGATTTTACATTTAATATTTCTGGCATTTTAGTTAGGACGTAATTCGATACTTTTCCTAATGCTAAAAAACAGATATTTTTAAGTGCTGGACGACTAAAACCTGTGTAACCACTTAATGGGTTTTGTCCCATGAATATACCGTGAATCTTCATGGCGGCTGTGAAATTAATGATGTAATTCCACATAGCGCAAAGGTTCAATGCTGTCTCTTTAGGGACTTGACCGAGTAAGCCTTTTCCTTCGCCATAGACTACGTTTACCTCGTCCTGAATTAAAAATAATTCGGGTAAACCCGTTCCTTTTTTGTTGTCTTTATATTCGTTTTGCCTGGAGTCTATAACCTTTGTGGCAAACGTTACCCAGTCATCTAAATTATCTTTGAACCCGTCAAATTTACGGCTAAATTTACATAGCCAAGTAGTTAAATAATTCTTGGGGTCTGAACCAATGACTATGGCTGGGCTTTGAGACTTAGCAGCTATTTTATTGATAAAAACACCTGCTAAAGTTGATTTACCAGATTGGGTTTCACCCCAAAAACTGAAGTGATGGTTAGCTCGTTTCCCCATGTCCTGCAACGATGATGAATCGCATAACTCGTCAACCCATTGCTCATCAATCCTGATGTATTCAGGGTATTGAGCGGCTAATTCTTGCAATACAGACATCACCCCAGGATTGATAATTTCCTGAACCGCATCTTCATTTACATCCGCAATATCAGGACTAGGGATGCGCCCTGGCAATCGTCGCGGCTGCTCAATTACGGCTTGCTGTATTTGTGGCAACTCAATCAACCCGTGTAGTCCGTATTGTATCGCCCATTGCTGCCTTTCTTCTAGTGGTAATGCGTTTACATAGGTGGCAAGTTTGCGCTTAGATTCTATCTGCTGCCGTGATTGCTCAAAGGCAAATTGCCCCTTGAGTTCCTCTTTTACAATCTCATGGTGAGCGTGAGAAATAGCTTGATAGTCTTTTTCCTTACTCTTTCTTTCTATAGCTGAAAGGGTAAAGCATCCACTGGAGAATAATCCAAAAACTGATTGAATCAGCTTAACTTCCGGTCTTTGTTGTGGCCAGATGACGGGAGTGAATGTAAACCCGATGCCAGCCACAGCGAACGCACCCATTAGCCACCGTTCGGCGTTAATTAATGGGGCAAATACTTCTTTTTTGGATGCAAACGGGTTAGTCATGTCAGCCTCCCGCATTGAATCCAATAATTAACGCCACCAGTGCAAATGTACCAAGTACATAAAATGGAGCAAAGCCAACAACGGATTGATTTTTGCTCAGGACACCGCCGCGCTTGTACCACAACCCACACCAGTTACTGAATCCCATACCGAATATAAGAAGGATTCCTAGTACAGAAAGAGCGATCGCGCCAGTACGACTACCGGGAAACCCTCTGATGATGATTCCCATTAACTGGAAAAAGGCATATCCAGAAAATAGGCAACCGACGGTAAATAAGTCCTCCATTTTGATTTTCATGTCATCTCCTCATGTCATATTGCAAATATAAAATCATCCCCAAAAACAAAGCTATCAATAGGATGGTAATAATACCTTTAGCGTCTGGAATCATTTAATTCAGCCTCCTTGCTGGCTATTAAAAATATGTTTGCACAACCAAAAGCTAACTCAGCACCAATCACAAACACGCCGCATAATATTTTTAAAAACATCATGCTAGGGTTGCCTAATTGTTTTAAATTGATTTGATAATCAGTCCAAAAAGTATAGGATGCGACTAATAAAAAACTAGCAATTCCCATGAAGCTGACGACATCAAAAATCTGTTTAATTTCTTTGTCAACTCTAGGTTTTTCTAGGACTTTCACTAAAACTCTAGGGTCGGACAATACGGTCATGGTAGATGATTCAATCCCTAGAATTAATGCCACAGATACAGCACTAGCAAAGATTCTTTGCCAATAATCTGCTGCTTTTAAAAGGTCGTAAAAGTATGGATATAGGGTGTACGCATTATAAAATAGCACCACCCAACCGACCTTATTAAAGAATAGAAACAATGCGTTGTCTGCTTCTGAATTTCGTTTGAATATCATTGGAAAATCTCCGCACTCATTTGATATGCTCCCGTGTATCCGTCAACGTAAGCCTGGGTTTTGGCTGCGCCTAGGCTATAGGTGGCAATTTGCTGATGATGTTTTGATTCGATTTCTCGCAATTTCTGATCCGCTCTCATGGTGATAGCTGCCCAGTCAGTGTTTTTACCGTGTAAGGTGATTGCATCGTTTAGGAGTTTTTCTTGTGCAGAAAAAATCTGACTTGCTAATTCCATTTCGCCTGCTGTTTGTCCCATTTCTTGTTCTAATTGAATAACTTTTGCTGCTGATATTTCGACGGGTAGCTGCATCTTGTCTTTTACCCGTGCCATTGAGTTTCCTAAGTTGCCGATAGCGGTTGGATTTTGCCCACTGCCAGTTAATTTACTGGATTTACCTGCAACTAGTCCCCCGAATAAATTGTCCATCATAATTAATATTTCCTTGATTTTGTTGATTTTGACCTTTGTTTGCTGACAGTATTAGACACGCTGCTAATACTAAAATAGATGTCCCCAAGAATCCGATTGTTAAATAATTAGTCATCTGTGCTTGACTATCAATGCGTTGCTCTGTTTCAGATTTGTGGCGACGGTATTGGTCTTGATGATAGTCGCTAGAGACTATTAATTGCCTGACTAAATCGGGATTAGGTGACCCTTTAAATGTAAATTCACCAGTCGGTTTCACGGTAAATTCTATGGGGTTCTTGGGTGTTTGGGTGGTTGTCTCCTCCCACGGGTCGGGGAGGTTGCGATGCTGCATAAACGAGAACTCCTATTAGTGCGATTGACTGAATAATTGCGGCTGCAATCATCCAATTAGATGGTCTAATCGTCGAGGAAACCGCTAAAAGCCTCTTCGATGATTCCTGTAATTTGTCCGTGAAAGATTTCTGAATCTGCTTTGTAGCCCTCCAGTTCTTCGGCTACGTAATTGACTACATTGGGAGCAAATTGTTTGGCTCTCTGTGTGATTTTTTGGGCTGCGTTTTTCTCGTGCTTGGTAAACTCTGAATCGAAGGCATTAGACAAGCCCGCTACTTCGGATTCAATAGCATTTCTTAGTCCAATTACCGCAGGTTTTAGGGTTTGCGCTTGCTGTGAATTATTGGTAGCTACTGGTGTATTTTTCTTCTTTTTCTTTCCGTTGTCTTCAGTTACAGTCAGTCCGCCGCCATTACCACTAACGGCTAAACTGGCATTTTCTTTATCAATTTCACCTGCTATAAATTGGGCGTTTGCTTCATCTAATGTGTTTGGATCAATGCCATAGATAGCGCATATTGCTTGGGTTTTTTCCCAAACGTTGTCTACTGACATTTCCGAGTTCATGAAGCTTTTAACTAAATCTGCCACTGTCATAATTTGCCTACTCCCAATAGTTTCTTGATTTGTTTTTTGGCGGCTGCACTAAAGGCTGATAACCCTGGTTGTGCCGTCCATTCTTTGTAACTTCCGTCTGGTTCATGTTGCCTGATTACAATTAAAATTTCAGTGTTTTCCATTGGCTTGAACCTGTGCTGATGGTATGTATTTGGCTGCTGCGTAGGATATGGCTGGCATTGCTAAGGCAAGGATAATGATGATTGATGCTGTGATTTTAGATTTAAACATTGCTGTCTCCTTTGTTGATTTTCTGTAGCTCTGTTGCAATAATTTCCGCTCCGTTTTTGGTGTTTTTGTATTTTAAAATTAGCGTCCTTATTGCTTTTAATATTTGAATCTGCTCATCATTTTCAACTGGCATCCCAATCAGATTATTGGTGGTTTTATCCCTAAAAGATGCAAACATATCTAAATATTGGGATGCTAGTTTTATGTATCTTTGCAGTTGTCTTTCTCCTACACCGACTTCTTGGGCAATCTGCTTTCTATTTGGCATTTAACATACTTTCTTCCCACGCGTCTAATACTTTGTTAGAGCCTCGCTCTGTCCGTTTTTCAAAGTAGTCATCGCATCTCATGGTTGATGCTGCTTGTCTTGCTGTTTGAGACGAAACGCCGTCCTTTACCAGTGCTTCAAAATATGCGCGAGTTTTGGTTTTTTCCATGGTGGTAAATTTGTGATGTCTGGGTCATGTCTGGGTTATGTCACCAATATAAAACCACCCTTGTGGGGTGGCTATAGGTTTACCGACAAATGTAGGTTATCTGTTTTAAATTGCTTTATTTAAAATAGCGATCGCCCAATCAGGACAATCTCTTTCAAACCATTTTTCTATAGTTTTTCTACTAGGTGGTTCAACACCAGTGCCATTATAAAATTTCTCTAGCTGGTAATAAATCGCCTGAATACATCTTGATATATACCCGTATTCTCCAGGGTATATGCGCCCATCTTTCATTAATTTGTCTGCAATTTCTTGGATTCTTGTTGTGGTTTGTGCCATGATTGGGGTACTCCATTAGGTAACGGCTAGTGGGGTGTGTCCCTATTTTGGTTTCAGCAAAATAGGGACTATTTTTTTATAGCATATCATTTTCCGCTAATAGTGTGCTAATAGTAGAAAATAACTTTGATGAATATCATGACCGAACGACGGAAACCACAGACTAAACAAGAACTAGAAGAAGATATCAGCAATCATCCTGACCGAGGGATGATTGACGGCAAGCCCGTAGTAGGCGATGCTATGCGAGAAATCCGGGGTAAAGTTCCGGCGGAATCTAAGCGTAAATTTTTAAGAGTCATTGCCTGCTACGGAGTAGATGTCACAACCGGACTGCAAATGGCTGTAGCGGCTTTGTGGCGACAAGAACAGGATAGCGTTAGGACGCATGAGCGGGAGAAAGCGTTAGAGTTTGGAGTAACGGAAGAGCGAATTCAGATAAAGGAATTTGGACATTACAAGAATCGCGGTAGGAAAAAACGGCTAAACCTAGAAAAGCAAAATGAGCAGTAAAGTATTGTTTTTGGATTTGGACGGAACGGTGCGCCGCAGTAAGTCAGGGGCGACGTTCATCAATGACCCCTATGACCAGGAGATGATTCCTGGAGTTGAAGATGCGATCGCTCGCTATCACGATTACAAAATCATTGGTGTCACCAATCAAGGTGGCGTGAAAGCAGGGTTTAAGTCCCTTGAAGATTGTTTTACAGAACAGAAAATCACCCTTGATTTAATCCCTAAGATGTTAATGATTTTCTTCTGCACCGATGGAGGTGAAACTTTTTACCGACTATCTAAATTTGCCAGGGAAGTCGGACAGAGTCCACTACTATCAAATCGCTGGGAAGATTTTGGCAACTTTAGAAAACCTAATCCAGGAATGTTGAATTTTGGGATTAGTTTGTATCCTGGACACGAGTATTTGATGGTGGGAGATAGGGAAGAGGACAGACAAGCGGCAGTAGCGGCCAATATTAATTTTATTAATGCGAAGGAGTGGAGAAATGAAAAATAATGAACCCCAAGGATATCCGGAACGCTGGGTGTGGGCTGCTTGCGCTCATATTTACAATGACCCGATAAGCGATCGCACTTGGCGGAAATACAAGCAGATTTGTCAAGTTCCCGACTTTCGTAAATTAAAGAAAGGAGAAGAGCCGATTATCAGCAAAACTCATTGTCAATGGCTGATGATGCTGGCATATATCCGCTTTGAGCAGAAGAGAGAAAACGGAACTAAAAGACCAGTAGGGTGCAACACAGGGGTGACTTTACCTCAAATTGTTAAGCGGTTAAATTCAAGTCCGGTATTGAAGACGGAACTTGATAAAGCATTGGGCGACGGAATTGCCATTGAGGGCATCAAAGGTTCGGAAGTTCCTGCGTGGTTGTGTCGTCAAATTGGCAAATCTCCCACTATTAAAACCTTGAGGCGATGGGCAAAAAAATACAATCTGGAGTTCTCATCCCACTTACCCGTGCCGCCAAAAACGCTAGATACTTTTTTGAGAATAGCGTGACCTTTTTGAATTGCACCAATAACTAAAACCCGCTAAAATTAATACAGTTTTAGCGGGTTTATTTATGCCTAAAATTGATTGCACAATTAATGGACTATGCCGATTGGTTTGCTAATTGGATTAAATTTATCTCTACAATTATTTATATATAATTGTTTGAGGTAGGGACACACGAACGGTACAATTCAATCATGGACGACAAACAGGAGCGATTCCGGCAAATTCTGGACAGATTTAACAAGCTGGGATGGATGCCTAGAGAGGATTTGGTGTGGCTTCTGGAGACTTTAGCGGAACTATTGGAGAATGGGCAATAAAAAACCCGTCATTTCTGACGGGTTTTTTCAGTTTATCCAGTGTAATTATACGGCTGCCCACGACACTCATCGGAGTGTTTCGTCCGGTTGCCAGCCGGACTCATCAGGTGGGACTAAGATGAAATTACCCTGATAATACCTCCGTGTTCTGTTTCCAGAACAATGACTTTTATTTTGTCCTGCCTCATCCTTTCGATGTAGGCAAAGGGAGTCCACCAGGACACAATCACCGTATCTCCAGAGAGGATGTCGGTCTCTTCTCTGTCACACTCTTCCTCCCCTTCATAGGATGAAAAAGAGGTGAACGTTATTAATTTTTTGTCATAAACAAGTTCTTGTCCGGACAAGAGTTTGTTAGCTTCTAGGCTGACCTTGCTCAATTCCTGTTCATCAAAACCAACAGAATAAATCATAAATTCTCCAGTGTAATTATACGGCTGCCCACGACACTCATCGGAGTGTTTCGTCCGGTCGCCAGCCGGACTCATCAGGTGGGTTATTCATCCATTACCCCGTTGGTGAATCCTCTTTCATATCCTCCACGGTAAGCTGTTTCAGCTTCCCTAGTAGGGAATTCAGGAGTATCATTAAGGGGTTCATCAGGGTCTCTATTCCAAAACCCGTCCCCATACCCCAACGATGCCCCTAGTTCAAACCACTCGTGTAGCGGGTGCGCCACATCAGAGTAATCCGTCGGATTAAATTCCCTAATGTCAATGGTTGGTAGATAATATTCTTGAGGCATCCAGACATCAGGAACAGTTTCTGTTTCCTTTGAATAAGGGTATTTTGTCGTGACTTCTATGCTTGGTTTGTAATAAGCATAGAAATTCACCTCAACTATTAAATTGTTTACCGTCCCAAGGAACCCCCCTTGGATTTTCTTGAACTTAACGGGATTTCTAACTCTATGATATTTCCACAGCCTTTTGCTAATCTCCTTTCTCAATGAAGAAGTTAATTTCTCCTCAAAGCTAACCCTGAAATAAGGCTTCCATTCCGGTAATGACAACCAAGTGATTGCTTGGTTTTCTTTTAAATTCAATTTTTTAGCTAATTCTATTGTACGCATACCTGCTCCTTTGTTAACTTGCCTCATCAGCGCGCAGGTTGTCATCCTGTGCGGACGGGATTGCTCCCGTTTCGGCTTACCATTCTTGCCACGTCTGCTTGGCAGACCATGTATCCGTTACAAGCGTTTCAGGGAATTTGTAGCGATAAGACCTATCCCATTCTCCAGGGTCAAACATAAAATGCACTGCATCCTGGCAGTGACTTAACATACCACCGGAATATTCCAATGGTGCTAGACCAGCACCGCTGAACTTCCAAGGACTGCGCCCTTTCTTGTACAAAAATCCTTCTGTTTGTATTGTTCTACCATCTGGCAACGTGCCAGAAATATGGAAGCTCACACTTCCTGTAGACCTTGTATCTTTTGTAGTGACAGTTACGTCACTAAGTAGGGTATATGGACTGTAGGGGCGGCTTGAACCGCTTCCAAAGAGAACCTTATCGTATTTTTTAACTGTTTTATTTGCAATTACTGGTTTTACAAAAGTCATACTCTTTATCTCCTTTTGTCTCATGTTTAACACTATAGAATAATTTCTCTACAATGTCAACTAGTAAAATAAAATATTTTTAAAATAAAAAATCCCCAGTCGTTGACCAGGGGTTTCTTTTTTTTTAGAACTGTCGGTAATTGTTGTGATTAAGTTCACAACAATATTCCATCATGGTACTTGTACTTTTTAAGTAAAAGTCAAGTGTATCTTTTTGCCGCTCATCCAGTTCTTGTGGAAGAATGATGAAATCACCATCATTCTCTATGTAAGCTATCTTCTTGTTTCCCCAGAACCTCTTGTAGAGGCGTAGAGAGCGCAGTAAGTCCTGTGGAAGGGACAGGCATTCTTCAGGTTCTGTGGTGTTTAAAAACACCTGAAACCTATACAATCTCGAATGTAACCGAGAGTCGTATTCCTGTTCAAAAACATCTCTCCATCGATTGGAGAGGTAAACTGCGCCCCATGCGAGATATTGAGTGGGGACTTCCCCAATATTTTTTCCTTTGTATTTACCAAAGTCAATAATCATGTTTAAAAATCTCCAGTTATTGGACAGGGTATTCGCGGAACTAAGGAGTTCCGCAAATACTTAAAAGTCCACGTACTCTCTCAAAAGAGAAAGCACAGGTAATTCTGTCGCGTAAACCTCAACCTTTCTTGAGGCTGGAGTTTCTTCAATTACAAGGGCAATGCCCCTGAAATTGGTATCAATGATGCCGTAAATAGCATTCTCTCTTTCGTCGTAATCTACGACCTCATAGATTACAGAGACAAGTCCACCAGACCCTGCCAGTGTCTTGGAAGTTAACATTGCTTTTGCTTTCATGTTGCCTTGCTTTTTGATTTGAATTTCATAGCCAAGCAGGTTTAAAGCTTGGTTGATTTTGACCCATGTTTCAGGGTCTTTTTTACACCACTTGGACAATCGGTGGTGTACTGTGTCAAGCTTCTCGCCTGTTTGCAGCGAGATTTCCTGAGCAGCATCATAGATGCTTTTGTAGTTGCTCAAGATTTTGTGGAGGATTTGAGAAAGATTCATTCAATCCACCAACCAGTTTCATTTTCAAAATAAGTTATGTTCACTTCTCCTGCTTGCGACATCAGCTTTTTGCAAGCAGGTATAAATTCTTTTAAAATCCAATCGTCCATACTTTCACCGTCCTCATCTTTGTAGGTGAAACCATAAACGGGAATGTTTTTATCCCATCTTCGGCTGTTAACTGCAATTAAATCGCAATTTTCGCCGTCACGATTGTTCCATTCGTGACTTTGGAGATTTGCCATAGCTCCGTAGCTTTTGACAATCTTTTCTTTCTTTAAACCTATTCCTTCCAGTATATGATCCATCCATTTTAGTGGATCTTCGAGGAAACAATGCTTAAAGACAAAGTTAAAACGTTTTGTCTGACAGGATAAACTCCTGTCTTTTTCGACAACAAACTTACCATCGCCTAACTCTAAAATATCGCCAGGGCAAACGGCCCCATAAATAGCATCTTTCACCAACTCATCTGAGTCAGCCAACCTAAAACCTGTTGGTGAAAGACTCATCCCTTCGGCTGCGTGCCAAATTTTGATAGCTTCCATAATTGCCTTTGTTTCTTCAACTTCTTACACTATAGAATAATTTCTCTATAATGTCAATAGCGAAATAAAATATTTTCAAAATAAAAATCCCCAGCCATTGACTAGGGATTTCTTTTACTTTCTGTATTCCTCTAGGAGATTATCTACGGCGGGTAACAATTCAAGAGGAATATACCTTGATTCACCTTGACCTGTGGCAGGTCTACCGCGCTTTTTAACGGTGCGATTCTGCCACAACTCGATTATCCCAAAGGGATTGACGCACCCAGTGGGTAGGCTGGGTTGGTGGAGTGAACCACCAGTGCCACCCCAAGACGGGGATTGGCGACAGCAGTTGCGCCGAACAGGTTTTTGTAGTGCAACGCCACCAAGGCGATTGCACTGACTGGCATTCCGCTAATGACAGCCAACTGTCCGTTGGCTTCAGGGAAGTTGGCTTTCGCCAGTTCTGATTGTTCGTCTACTGGATTTTGGGGGCTGGCAGGGTTGCCATTGTCCGCAAGAATTTCTAGCAGCGCAAAGCTGCTTTTTTCTGTGATTTTGATTTGCATTTGATTAGTCCCCTATTGAATAACGGTTTCGGGGAATGCGGCCATTAAGAATTTGATTCTTACCCCATAACTTAATATTTCGGGATTGAAATGGCCGTCAAATTGGGAGTTAGTAACAACTAAAACTCTTCAGAGTCTTCTTCTGAAGACTCCATAATGTGTTCTATTACCCATTCTATAGCTTCTAAATCCCCAGCAGATGCTAGGGTAAGCATATAGTCAGATAATGACGTTTCAGTTAACTCAGGCTGCCATTTGGCAGCATCGGATTTCATGGACTCAATTTGTTCAAACATCTTCCTTAATGCAGAGTCCCTACCATCTGCACCCCGTGAGGCCTGCGGGTTGTTTTGGGATTAGTGTTTTGCCTCTCATGTAATCAATATAATTTATCTCAGATTAATTGTCAACACCTTTTATCTTAGATTTATACTGAATTTTACAAAAGTCACAATCTTGACGCCTGTATCAGTACAATCATCGCAACAGCTTTAACTAGCTTGACGGTGAACCGCCTACCCTACAAGGATTTGGCGTTTTACTTACAGTATCCTTCTCATGATGCAGAGCTTATGGGAATGGAATCCAAGAAAAGAATTTTCCAAAAGAAAAAATCCAAATGAGCAGTCTCCACTGGATGAGGAGGATACTGTAAGTAAAAGTAGAGATGTAGATACAGCAAGGGTTTCAGCCGCTTGCATAATATTGGATATGGTGTTATAATCGTGATGTTGCGGTGGTCGGGTAAAAAGCAAAACGCACTGACTAATGCCAGTGCGCGCACATTACAAGATTCTTGCAATGCAAACTTTATTCATCATCTATATGAATAATAACACAATTCTCTCAAAAAATCAAATCCTAGAAATTAAAGAGTTGGCTTTTGCGGCATCAGAGACCCTAACCGACCGCCAGCTATTTACTCACATGGGCATCCTTAATTCCCTGGTGTGGCGCGCAGCTACGGATTACCAGGCTATCAGACGGGAAGAGGGCATGGACAGGGTAGTCCCTGAGAATTGGAACAACCTGCTTGCCTGCTCTGCCCAGGGCAATGTGCAGATTACAGTACCCCTAGACTTTACGGAAGGATATCTTCAGCATTGCTGGGCTGGAGCGTATCACAACACTAAGACGCTGCTCACATACCGAAAACTCCAGATATCCTGGGGACTATTTTGGTATGATTTGGAGAATCGCCCCAAGGGTGCGGCGTGGGGAAAACGTGCTGGTGTACCTGGTCACGGCGTGGCCACACCACCAGTTCTAGAGCGAGTTGATATTGCTAAGATGCTCATCTTCTATCAGGTGTTTGATCAGGTGCGTCGGGATAGAATCAACGAAAGCTTGAAGCACTCTGAAGACATTACGGCGTTCAATTGTATGCCCGACCACGGTGGTATGCTGATGGTTGAGTTGTATAATGCGCTATTCTTTGCCCTGCATGATTTCCGGGGTACATACTACGGTATTGGGGATATTGTGGTTGAAGCCCCCTGCATACCAGCCGTCAAAGCGGTTGTTTTTCAATGGAAAAGACGCAAAGGACTGTTCCGTTCCCTGTGGGAGCGCATGGTCAAGAAAGCTGGTTTTGTCGCTACACAGGCCAGGAAGATTGTCACTGATATCAAGGTAGACCCATTGGGGAACATGGCGGAAGTGCCGTATTGATGCACAAAAAAGCCCGCCAATGGCGAGCGCTTGTCGTGAATATTTACTGGGAAATCATGCTGTTCTATTTTCCCCGAATTCCCATGAGTAATACCTTTGGGAATAAGTGATGTCGTTTTCAGATTTAGCCATCAGAAAAGTCCAGTAATTTTGCTTGTCTTCTTCTGTTGGATTTTCCCCAAAAATTCCATGCAAGAACATTTGTCTATGGGGCGTTGTTCCAAACTTTTCTTTAAATTGAAAATACACCCAGCCTGGTTTTATTTTGTATTTCCAGACTTTTTGAAGCGATTCTTTTACAAAGTTAATCCTCTCTTCAAGTAGCGAGTCATCGCTTGATTTAGCTTTTGATTTTTTGGCTTTTGACTTTAATGCAAACATCTCGCCAGTTGGTTTTTCTACATCCTGCCTGGGGAAAACATGGCTGCATTGTGGGCATTTCATCACAAAGCAATAGAGAATTTTTTGGCAATCGGGACAACATTTAACTGGTGCTTCACCTTGTGATTCTTTGCCCTTGGTTAGACTAAATTTCTTGATATCTTCCACAAAACCAAATCTGGCGACATTGCCAGCCTGGTCTAGCACCATGCAATCTTTTTTACCTGGGGATGGACGCAAGCCACGCCCCAATTGTTGAAAGTAAATTGACTTGGACTTAGTAGGACGACACATCAGCACGCAGTCGGCGGGTGGGCAGTCAAACCCTATCTGGAGTGCTTTGCAGGATGACAATACCTGAGTCTTACCTATTGCTAACCGCTCAAACATTTGTTTTCTGATATGCCCTGGGGTGTCTCCGTCCAGGTGTTCTGCGACTATTCCGTTGTCATTGAATTTTTGTGCGATCGCTTTTGAATGCTTGACATCAACCGCAAAAGCGATGGTCTTTCTGTTACTAGCTAGTCGTTGCCAGTTGCGTAGCATTGAGTCTAAAACGTCGCTATCGTTCATAACCTCGCTTAGTCCGCTTTCGGAATAGTCTCCAGCTATGGTTTTGACTTTGGATAAATCAGGCTGCTTGATGCCGTAGTAAGTGGCAGGAACAAGAAAACCCTTGTTCATTAGTTCTCCTGGCGTGGGTGCAGCTACTAGCACATCAAACTTGTCAGCCATGCCCTGCTTCTTTGATAATCGGTAAGGTGTAGCGGTCAGCCCGATTTTTATGGCGTTTTCGTTCTCTTCAAGCAACTCGGATACTACGGATATCCATGCGGTCTCGTGTGCTTCATCGCAGATAATTATATCTGGTACAAATCCATCTCGCCACCAATTCCGGCGGTGCAATGTTTGAGCCGATGCAATTTGTACTAAAGCGTTTTGATTTTCACTCCATCCTGATTTAATGAATCCACATTCTAGTCCAAATGCGGAAAACTTCTCATAAGTTTGTCCCACTAATACATCTAAATGGACAATAAACAATACTTTGCGCCCACGACTAACAGCATCAGCTACCATCCTGGATGCAATAACTGTTTTACCTGATCCGGTGCCGGATACTCCTAAAATTCGCTTCTCACCTTTGCGAATTTCATTGTAAATATCTCTGATAAAATCAATCTGATAATCTCTGAGTTTGGGTTGTTGAATTTCTTTCTTGATTAGCTCTAATTGTGTCATAATATTGGTGTCATCAGCCTGTGTAGAGGTTGTGGCAATAGTGAATCTGTTGACGCAGATTCACTACTTTATTTTTGTATATTTTAACATTTTACAGATGTATTTGCAATGATAAATTGATGTTGAAAATGCGAATTAATATAATAAGAAAAAGCCAATCAAATTACCTGAAACCTTTGATTGGCTTTTTATATCAACTCCAACAATGTAATTGCATCTTGGATGCTGGCGATCGCATCCTTGGCTAATACCCGATTTTGCTTTCCAGATGATTCGGGTTTTATCAGCAATAGCTCGCCTTTTGCTATTGCTTTGATTAATGCTGAAATATTGGGGTTTTCACCCCATAAATAACCGAACTCTAAGGCTATGTTTTCGAGTTCGGCTTTCTGTTCCAATGAAAGGGAGAGCGTTATACTCTCCTGTTTTCTAGTCATTATCCAGGGAACTCCCCTGGGAAAAATCCCTGGGAAGGGTCGCACCAACCCTTCACAATAGTGCCTTTTATGTTGTTTTCTCTAACAAACTTTTCTGCCTCTTTAAGAGAAGCAAATCTTTTTGGGTCTGGTGTGCGGTAAAACCCTCTGTTCCAGGGGTCTACGATTGTGAATTCCCATTTTTTTTCGTTTTGGATGACAAAGCATCCTTTGAGTGTGCCGTCTGTTTTGCACGCATTTGATTTGTTTGACATTGGAATCTCCTTTCTTAGTCATTTTAATTCTTCTAAGTTGCGAAGCTTTTCAGCTTTCCTTGTTTCGCTTAATTTGACTCCGCGAGTCTTTATTAAGCTTCTAGTTTCTTTCCTGAAGTTAATCCTTTTTACTCTACGCACTTCCTGATTTGTTCTTATTTTGTATCCATGTGCTTTGAGGATATAAAGCACAACATTTGGACTTGATAAATCGAATAATTTAGCAATCTCAACCGAAGATATCCCATCTTTGTAAAACTGCCAGTATTCATTGGCTTTTGCTTTAAATCGAGAGAGCATTTCAGCAGATTGACTTCCCGGTTCTCTCATGGGTATACCGAGTTTATTGAGAGACCTAGATATAGATGCTGTCGTGGTATTTTCTCCTTCGGCGATCGCGCTCAACGACATCTTGAAAATGACATATTTTTTAGCCCATCGCAGCTTATCTTCTTCTTTGTAGGCTTTTAATTCCTCCCTTGAAATACATTCGGTTTCAATGCCAGAAGTAGATAAAAACTTCTGGACGTTAGATGGTGAAATCCGCATTAACGCAGCTATTTCATTAATGCTTTTGCCTTGGTTGAACAGTTCTTTGCACTGTTCAATGTTTTCTGGTGATGCTTTAAATTTACTATTTCTATAGCATCCACAGGATACGATTTTTCCTGATGTCAGGTAATCGGCTCTAACAGATGTAGTGCTACCACATTCGCATTGGCAGCACCAAAAAGGCTTTTTGTTTGTTTTTGCATTGTCTCTTTCCATTACGGTTAATTTACCGTATTTCTGTGTTGGAGCAATGCTTGATTTTTTCATTTATTGCTCCAATACCTTTCTTCGATTTCAGCCAATGCGTTTATAGCATCAGCTAATCTATCCAAAACATCGGACGGAACAACGCTGGCGTTGTTTCCGTCCGGTGCGTATTTTGAACCATCAGGATTTGATAACCAGGAAATATCAAATCCTTCTATTTCTGCTTTAGATGGGGTTGGATTCCGGAAAGGGAAATCCGGATTATATTGATGCAGTGGGACATTGTGAACTAGCAATGTTTCAGCGATGTCTATTACTAATCGGTAAGCAGTTTCAAGACTGCTTACCGGGAAAGGCTGTTCCATGAATTTGATGGGGCTAAAGGCTGATGCGATCACTGACTATTCGGTTAGCGATCGCATTAGTATTAAGCATTTTCTAAATAATCGGATTTCCATTGATTGAACTTTTCTTCAAACTCATTAACGGCATTATCAAAAAACCATTCATCATTATCGTCGTCAGGTGATTCATCGCTAGAACAAGCGGGAATACCAATTATCACGCCTTCTGACTTGTAAAGATTGCCAATTTGATTATCCCAAAGAACGCGGTAGCTACCGCTTGGGAGAAATTCAACGGAATATCCACTACCACTATGCGATGCTTGAGTGCTGGATTTGATTCCTTCTTCTATTGCTTGATTTTTGAATTTTTCGTAAGCAGATATAATTCCAGAAAGATATGTGTCTGTGGAGCTTACCATGATACAATGTCCTTAATGCTATGCTTGTTTGATTTAGAGGCTTGGGGTGCTTCCCTTGCCTCTATATTTATATAATGCCATAGTATTTTATCCGTGTCAATAGCAAATTGTCCGTATTTTTAAAATATTTTTCTCATGCTAAAATTGCATTAAATTTTACCTGTAATTACATGACTATTAAACGAAGCCAAATAGAAGAGTGGGATATTGAGCGTTTAAGCCCTTATGCGAATAACGCAAAGCTACATCCTGATTCCCATGTGGAACAGATAGCCAATTCTATAGAAGAGTTTACGTTTCTCGACCCGGTGGCAGTGGATGAGAAGGGTGAATTACTAGAAGGTCATGGTCGGCTATTGGCAGCTAAAAAACGTGGTGATAAGACTATTCCCGTAATTCAGGTGACGGGGTTGACCGATGCTCAAAAGGTGGCTTATCGGCTGGCGCATAATAAGCTGACAATGAATACCGGCTTTGACCCGGAACTACTGAAGATTGATTTTGAGTTTTTGCAAGAGGAGGATTTTGAGCTAAGTTTGACTGGGTTTGGTGAACTGGAGTTAAGTTTTTTGGATGATGTGCAAAAGGATGATGGGGATGGTGAATGTGGCAGTGGTGGGGATGGAAATATACCAGAATCATCGTCTAAAGAGGTTGATGTAGACGAATTTGACTTTGAACATAAATGTCCTAAATGTGGTTTTGAGTTTAATAGTAAAGAATGAGCAATCCTATAGCGTGGTACTTAAAAGATTTAAAAGACATCCCACAGAACGGATTAAAAGTTATGTCAACTTTTAGCTGTGGTGGTGGGAGTTCTATGGGTTATAAATTAGCAGGTTGTGACGTAATTGCCGCTAATGATATTGACTCTGAAATGGCTTATCATTACAAACTAAACCTCAAACCTAAACATTATTTTCTGTGTCCTATTAAAGACTTAATTAAGACAAAATTGCCCGATGAATTATATCATTTAGACATATTAGATGGCTCGCCTCCATGCAGTACGTTCTCAATGGCAGGTAGTAGAGAGAAAGCATGGGGTAAGAAAAAGCATTTTAGGGAAGGTCAAGCCGAACAGGTTTTAGATGATTTATTCTTTGATTATTTGGATTTAGTTGAGCATCTAAAGCCTAGAGTTGCCATAGCTGAAAATGTTAAAGGTATGTTGCAAGGTAACGCTAAAGGTTACTGCAAAATGATAATTGATAGGTTTAGGAAAATTGGATATAAACCTCAATTATTCTTGATTAATGCTGCTGATTGTGGAGTGCCACAGAAACGAGAACGGGTATTTTTTATTGCGTTACGTGATGATATTAATAAACCTAAATTGGTGTTAGCTCCCAAATCTAGATGGATTAGTGCTGGTGAGGCTACAAGTGATTTACAGGTACTTACTGATGATGAAATTAGGGATAATAAAGTAAGTGATAGAGAGTTGCTCTTGTGGAACAACACACCCAAAGGTAATTTTTTAGATGTTGCACATTCAAAGATATTTAAAAAACATGCCTGGTTTAATAACTACAAATTAAACAATTTAGTTCCATCATGTACAATAACAAGCTCTCATTCAAACTTTACTCATTGGTCAGAGCCTAGAAGATTGACCTACCGCGAATATAAACGTCTTGGCTCATTCCCTGACGATTACCAAGCTAAAACCGATAAGATAGGCAAATACATGATAGGAATGAGTGTGCCACCACGCATGACCGAACAAGTTGCAAAAGCTGTTATTGAGCAGTGGTTGTAGTCTACTTATCGAAACCATAACGCAACTATCCGAAATACCTATAAGTGTGTTATAATTATCATGTAATCCCCTCGCCGGATGGTGCTGACAACACCGAGTCCGCAGGGGAATTAACCTAGTAAGAGGTCACATGAATAATTTAGCAGTTTTTCAGTTTGATTCGCAACCCATTCGTTTTATTGATGGTAAACCTGTTGCTAACGATGTCGCAGCTATATTAGGTTATGCCAACCCGGCTAAGACAGTCTCCACTAAGGTTGACAGTGAATACAAAGGTGTTACCAAAATGGTAACACCTGGTGGAATGCAGTCTGTGACCGTACTAGAAGAAGCTGGTATCTATCAATTGGTATTTGGATCTAAACTTCCATCTGCTAAAGTTTTTCAGAAATGGGTATTTGAGGAAGTATTACCAAGTATTCGTGAAACCGGATCTTACTCGGCAACTAAGCAACCCCAGAGATTGGGCGCGTATACTCAACGAGTAGAATCAATGTTTGATGACGCTAATAAAATACCCATTGGTTATTGGTGCGTATTGCATGAATCCGCAAATCTGCTTATATGGGTAGAACAAAAGCTCAGATATCCTGTTGATAAAGCTGACTTATTAGATGGTTCTATCGGTATTCACTGGTCTAACCACCGCAAAGATAAAGACTGGAGTGGCGATCGCATCAAGTTTAAATACCGTTTTCCCGATGGTAGATACTGTAATCCTTGGTGTTATCAGATGAGAGAATTGGAATATTTTAGGTATTTTTTGGAGCAAAAATATAAGCCTGCTTTACTCCCTCAGTATCTAGAATCTAAGTATCCTGGTTTAGTTAAAGTCTTGTAATTCCATCGGAAAACCTTAGCCTATTAATACGCTAGGAATTTTCCGCATAATATCTTTGGATCTTCCTGTAATTCCTCTGTAGCATCTTGGTAAATGCCGGAGTGTTGTGATTTTTCCACTCCGGTTCTGTAGGGTGAATAATCCAATTTTTAAGACTATGACAGACATTAAGATGACAATGTTTGCACGTTGGGAAAATGTTAATCCCGTACCTATCTCCCGACTTGCGATAACTGGAGTGATGGATTTGTTCGGATTTATTAATTAAGCATACAGCACAAATCCCATGAGTTCTGAGGTGTGCTTTGTGGCAACGTTTCTTGTATTTTTTGATGTTGCCATATCGTACTTTGTAGTTAGGCATAAAATACTTTTAGTGACATTTTTGGGTTATTAATGTATTATATAAAAGTGAGAGTTCAAGGATGAGAATATGAGTTTAATTGCGTCAGATTTTTGCATAGTTGCAATCTCTAAATCAGAGTTTGATTTTGATTTGGGTTACGCTAGAAGAACAGATACTTACAATAATTGGACAATAAAATATTTATGCCCCAATGGTGGCATTTTGGCTGTAGATATAGCGAATGCCGGACATTATTACAGCATTGCGGCTGATCACATAGACCCTTGTGAGAATATTGATGTGTTTTTTGATTACGCTAAAAAGGCGATTCATCAATTGATGACATAAACCAAAAACGCCCCAATGGGGCGTTTTACATTCTCTGTGAATTTGTGAGAGTTCAACAGGAATATTACTAATATAACACAAAAACCGCTTAGATTGGTGTCTAAGCGGTTTTTGTGTTGTGGATAGATACTCACCACCAAGCAAGTTCTTCTGTTTTCTCTTCATCTAATATCGTGTTTATTTCATCAACCATCAGTTTTACCGATGGAAAATTCTTGGTAACAAGAGGTGTATACAGTTTAGGATCATATATTGCATAGTAAATTTTAATAATACCCTTAGTTTGTTTCTTGCCAGCAATTATGGAATAGCCTTCCTTTGTGAATCCCACACAATGCCCAGATTTGATGTCTGAAACTTTTACTTTATGTTTATTAGATTTTTTAATTACATTAGTTTTGTTCTTCTGTGCCAACAGAAAAGTAGTCAGAGAATAGAAGCCTTGTCTTGTATACTCTGCTTCTAGTTTGTCATAATTCCAAGTCAAATACTCTTTATAGGTAGTCATTGTTGTGTTTCCTTTGTCTTTTATATAATTAATATAGTCTATACTTAATTTAAAAATATTTCCTAGTATTTCTGTATACGCTATTCATTGACAAGGAGTGCTAGATAGACTATATAAAATATATAATTATCAAAGGACTGCCATGAGTTACGATCCAGAAACCCAAGCACGATACGACGCCACAGAAAAAGGGAAAGCCCGCAAAAGGAAGTGGCAGCAAAGTATGACTCCAGAGCAACTGGAGAAGCAACGAGAAGCCAAGCGGGAGTATATGCGGCGTAAATATGCCGAAAAGAAACAAGCGGAATAAGCCTGAAACCCTGACCTAGTCAGGGTTTTTTAATGTCAAAAAAATATTTTTTAAAACCCTTGACATATTATTAATGGATAGACTATATTATTCATATACACAAAACACAAAGGAAACAAGGCAATGGCATTAGTAGAATTAAACGGTAGATTATTTGACAAAAAGTTAGTATTAAAAGAAAATCAAATCAAGAAGGCGATCGCTCTACTAGAAAAATATGAAAAATTAGCAGAAGGTGACGAGTTTGGCAAACTTTACCGAGGAACAATTCCTTGGTATGAAAGACAGTTACTTGATGATTATTTTTGGGAACATAAGCACGATGACGGGTATTGGGTAGTCCACTTCAAGTCAGGGGCTTATAGAGCCAACAATGCAATCATCACTTGGCATATTTCCAATAAACGTAGCGTTGAACTATTGATGTTAGAGGCTGGTTTTTTACCTGGAGAAATAAAAGTTTATTTAGAGCAGTACACTGGAGAAAATTTAGTAGCGTTAGGTAAAACTGTAGAGAACGGATTGTTCAAGCCAGAAAATATAAAATTTTAATAAAGCTAAAACCCTGATTAACTCAGGGTTTTTTAATGCCAAAAAAAATATTTTTTAAAACCCTTGACATATTATTAATGGATAGACTATATTAATTATGTAAGGAAAAACAAATAAACAACAGGAGACACAGACAATGGTTACAAATTTTAACCTGGCATGGTGTAAAGAAGAACTCACAGCATACCAAAAATTTGTAGCAAAGCTAGTACAGATAAAATTAAAGGAACACGGATACGAAATAAAGGAGATTTATAAAGACAAAAAAGACGTTAAATTATTAGATTTTTCTATCAAGCATTCAAATTATTTATTATGTCTTGACGGCACTTCTGTAGATGAAGTCTTAATAAAAAAGGGCTACAGCTACGAGACAATGAACAGGAACTTGATAGAGACGAGTGATTTAGACGAGGCAATAGCGGAGGTTTGTCGCAGGTCTTTTTGGAAAGAAGGTCAAGACATAAGATGCTGGTTAGAAGATTTCTCTGAAGAAGAGGAACAAAAAATAACAAATTGCCGATACTTAAGACCTTGGTTAAGGCAAATGAAAAAAGATAAACAGTCAATAACCCCAGAAAATCTACCCTTCTAAAAAATAAGCATCCAGACAACTGGATGTTTTTTATTGTAAGTAGCTAGTCACTCTGTATCAAATAAATATTTTAAAATTCAGTATAAAATTAAGAAAAAAGTAGTTGACATATTATTAATGGATAGACTATATTATTCATATACACAAAACACAAGGGACACGGCAATGACTACTACAATAAGCAAAAAACAACAAAGTTTAATTCAAGAAATTAGATTTAAAATACTTGTTTTAAATAAACAGATAGCGGCGTGCTTGCGGGAAATTTATAGAGGAATAAGAAGTTATATTGATAGGTTAGTTATTCTAGAAGATAAGTTAGAAGGATTAAACAAAGAATTAACAGAAGCAGCAACTACAACAACCAAGAATCAAGTTAAATCAATAAAAGGTAAGAATAATAGTCACGTAACGGCTACTGAAATTAAAGGAGTTAAGGCACTTTTAGCTAGTGGCTTACCTGAAGGTAGAATTGGCAGAAAAAATTATTTTATAGTAAACAAAACAGAAACGAGTATAAGCATTGACATAACGGAAAATTATAAAGACGACTGGGGCAGACCAATGACAAGAAAATGTGGAGTTGTCGTTTTATTGAAATAACATCAAAAATAGCTTATCCTAAAGGTTGACATATTGTTAATGGATAGACTATATTATTCATATACAGAAAACACAAAGGAAACAAGGCAATGGCTACTACACTTTCTTTTCAAATCCGTACAGTAAAAAACCAAATCGCTGCTTGCCTACGCGAAATTGAAAGGGGTGTTAAATGGTTCGTTGACCGTCTTGTTATCTTGGAAGGAGAACTAGACAAACTAGTGGCAAAGAAGGAATGCAAAATGAAAGCAATGAAAGTACAAACGAAGACTGGCTCAGAGAGCCATACAACCGAGTGGAGATCAGCAACCGTCACCGTAAACGGCAAACCCATCTGGGAGGCTTTGAAGCCTCTAGAAAAACCCGAATGGGAACTTGTTGGCAACAAAGGAAATCATGGCAAGTGGTGTGTCGCAGAATATGAAATTCCCGTGGGGTCTAAGGTAAAGTTTGTAGCCAAGGCTAATGGCTGCAAACCTATCGAGCTTGAGTTCGTAGTCGGTCAATCCAACCCCGTCGACGTTGACGGATTCCCCTACGGAGTCCGCACCTGCGGATGGATTGTGACAATTTAATGCAACCAAATAGCATAAAGCCCGCTACTTAATCTCACGAGTAGCGGGCTTTGCCGTACGTATCCTCACGGTGCTAGCCTAGCTTTCCCTGCCCTATTCTCCAGATACCATTCTGTAAGTTCTGGGGTAAATTCTTTGAGGCAATCTAGCATCATCCATGCTAGTGTTCTGACCTCAATCTGAGAGTCGGACTTGGTGCGCTGATCTAACAAGTGCCAGATTGCCTGTAGGTCGCCACCAAGGTCGAAGTCCTGACGGAAGTTGTATGTCAGCAAATCCCTGGCGTGTTCCTCTGAATGCCCGTCAGCAATCTTTTCCCCATACAAGACTGCTGACCGATAAGACGCGGCTTTGTCGTCCATTAAGTCGGGATTAGTATATTCGTACTTGCTACCCTGGCGATCGCTATAATTTCCTATTGGACGAAAATAAAATACATCTTCAACAGGGATATCCAAATTAGCACAATCAACTATTCTTTTTCCTGTATATCGCATTGATTGAACCAGGAAAGATGAGTCTTGATGCCTGGTAATTTGGCTGACAACGCTATGGGGAAAGCCTATGCAATGGAAGCTAATAAAAGCTTTCCTTAAAACTGAATAATGCCCTCTATCGCCCGCTAATTGGTGCTTGATGATGGTTTCTCCGCACTTCTCTGGCGAAGGTGTTTCATCATCGGGAAGGAACTTTTCAGCAACACATCTATGTTGTCCTTTCCATATAGCGACTTGGGGATTTGGGGAACTCGCATCTTTATCAATTACTACCTGAAAACGAGAATCTTTGATTAATTGCATCGTTGAAAGTCGTTATTATCTAATAATATTATTGCATCCTTGCGTTTAATTTGTCAGAATAAATGCAATGATTTTATATTAAACTTGGTTAATAAAATAAACATAAATATAATGATAAAGTTTGGGCAACTTAATCCTAGAAATAAACATAAAATTAAAGAAGCTTCAAGAGATGTCGTTGATTTAACTGAGTTTGTGGTAGATTTGCCTGCACCATCACCAGGAGCGCAAGAACTTTTTTACAATACTCCTGCTGATGTGTGCATATATGGAGGAGCAGCCGGAAGCGGGAAGTCTTATTCCATGCTTTTAAAAGCGGCTAAACATTTGGAAGTTCCTGGATATGGTTCGGTGATTTTGCGGCGGACTCGACCAGAAATAACTAATGAAGGTGGTTTGTGGGATGAGTCTAGAAATTTATATAAATTAATCCCTAATGCCCAGTCTAGGGAATATCAATTGGACTGGAATTTTCCTACTGGTAGTGCAATTAGTTTTGGGCACGCCCAATACGAAAAAGATGTGGAGGACAAGTATCCCGGTTCACAGATTTGTCATCTTGGCTTTGATGAGTTGACTAAATTTACCGAGCGTCAATTTTGGTTTTTATTCTCCAGAAATAGGTCAACTTGTGGAGTGAGACCGCGCATAGATGCAACCTGTAACCCTGACGCTGACTCATGGGTAGCTAAATTAATTAATTGGTATATCAACCAGGATACTGGTTATCCCATTGAGGAACGGTCTGGAGTTTTGAGATATTTTTACAGAATAAATAGTGAGATGCACTGGGGTGATTCGGAGCAGGAATTAATGGATAAGTTTCCTGATATGGCTGCAATTGCACCGCCGAAAAGCTTTACTTTTATCAAGGGGACTGTCTACGATAATCCCCATTTATTGGAATCAAATCCCCAATATCTCCAGAATCTTTTATCGTTGCATCCTGTGGAGATGGAGCGACTACTTAAAGGAAACTGGAAGATTAAATATGAGTCGGGAACTATTTTCAATCGCCATTGGTTTGAAGTCGTTAACGCTGTTCCCAGTGGTGGTCAAACTGTGGCATTTTGGGACTTTGCGGCCACATCTTCAGCTACCGCATCCAAGAGTAGTTTCTATAGTGTACGGACTAAAATCAAGTTTTATGAAGGCATCTACTATGTGCTTGATTGCTATTGGGAGCAGGTATCAGCAGACGATGGGGATAACTCAGTATTACGGATAGCACAACAAGATGGGGCATCTTGCAAGGTGCGGTGGGAGCTAGAGGGTGGTAGTGCTGGTAAGCGGTATGAGTCGGCACTTAAACGCCAGTTGGTAGGTTACGATGCTAAGGGTGTTAAGCCATTGGGAGATAAAGTTACCCGTGCCATGCCTTTAGCTGTAGCTGCTAAAGATGGAAAAGTTAAGTTATTTAGAGGTGCTTGGAACGACCAGTTTTTGGCGGCTTTACATGAATTTGATGGGAGCAAGAAGCCGCTAACTAATGACATTGTGGATAGCACCGATGGTGCTTTTGGTGAGTTACAGGACTCCACGCCCCGTAGTAGTTTTGTGGGTGGGAAAATTTACAATCCTTTTGGTTAGGTTGGCTGTGTTACGTAAGGTGAAAATGTTACCATGAAATATAGTTTTGCTTATTACTTATGATTAATCAGGTAATTCATGGTGATTGTTTTGAGGTTTTAAAAGATATTCCTGACAGGTCTATTGATGCTGTAATTACAGATCCGCCGTATGGTATTGGACTTGCCAAATGGGATAATGTTGTTAATATTCCGCTGTTTACCAAGGAAGTAAAACGAGTCACAAATGACTTTTATGCGTTCTTTGGGCAAATGCCAACTATGGTTGATTGGATTAATTCAGCTAATAATGAAAACCTACATTATTGTGAGCATATTTCATGGATTAAGAGAGTTTGCGTACCATCACCAAGGCTTCAGAGATCACATGAATCTATTATTGTATATACATTAAAAAATAAAAAATTTTACCAAACTAAAGGAAAATATGAAGATGTTAAACTTCCGGGTGTTTTAGTGGATGTTGCCACACTTGAAGGAATTGATAGGCACATAAAGGATCTCAGATTAAAACTTATTAAAGGTGATGATTACAATCATCACACTCGAGCTTCATCAAGATTGCCAGAATATAAAAGATTTAGTGGTGGAGGGGATAGAAGTCCAGGACTTGCGAACTATACAAATGTGTGGTCTTTTTTGCCACCAACGCAAAGTGAACGCTTAAAATATCAAGGCAACAAAAACATGGTTTGCCACCCCACGGGAAAACCATTGGAAGTAATGAAAAGATTAGTGGAAATGCTTACCCCTGAAGGTGGTACAGTGCTTGACCCCTTTGCTGGCAGTGGTACAACAGCACTAGCTTGTAAAGAACTCAATAGAAACTATATCTGCATTGAGAAAGAAAAAGAATACATTGATATTATCCACAAACGCTTAAATACTCCTCTGATTGATAGTGGATTAAATGTAGAGGAGACAGAAAAAGTATTAGAGGATGTTGAACCGGGTAGTCATCAGTTATCGCTGTTTTGATTTGTTGTTAGTACAAGCAGGATGCTTGTGTTACATGGTTATGGACGGAAAACCTGTACTAGACTAAGGTCTAAACTGAAAACTTCCATGTTTTGACAAGTCCATTTAAACGATTCACAGAGATATAAGACGTTGCCAAAATAGAATGGTTTGCCTAGATTGGCTAACAGAAATGTATCTATCTCCGTGTAATCTGCAAAGGTGGGAACGACTAGGGATAGTGTTTGAGTTTGAGTCACTTGATTAATCTGATTTCTATTGCCTTTCTCGTCTACACCACCGTAGTAGTTCTGAGCGACTAAGGATGATTCAAAACTGAGGGCATTTTCCCAGCTTAGTTTTAGAGAACTTGGTGCTGTGGCTGGCATAACTATTTAGGGAGTATATGGGATATGGGAACTTCTAACGCTTGGGCAATCATTTCTATCTCACCATAGGTTATTGATTGCCTTTTGCCTTCTCGATGTTGAAACAGGTTTTCAATAGCACTGACAACCTCTACAGTCTTTCCTGTTTTAGATGCTAATTGCTTTCTGGAAATGTTTTTTGATTCTCTACAGATAAAAATAAGGATTCCTATTTTTTCCTCTGTTGTGAGATTTTCGTAAGAGTTAGGATGGTCAATCACTGGTTTATTTATAGCGTAAATTATTTTTAATATTATACATTAATATTGGTGAAAATCGCTACTATGTGCGACTTCCATTGATTATCTAATTATATTATAAATGGCTATTGCTAAAATGTTGATAGTTTAAATTGAAGTTTTATTCATGCCCACAGCAATCAAAAATAAAACTATATTAACCAAGTTTCTGTCTACGGATTTACAGTTGAACCGAGAGGAAAGAACCGTTGGTTTTTCCTTTTCCTCTAAGGGGAATATCTGTGAAAGATACGGTTATTTATCTGAGCTTCCCGACGGAGCTAGTGTGGTATTTGATGAGTATTTATCCCATGACCCTAATGCCTGGGATTTGTCTAGGGTGGCTAGTGGTACTTGTCCATTCTTAAAAAATCATACTCGCGGTCAGAAAATCGGCATTATCAAGAATGTGATTTTGGACGGCGAAAAGGGTTTTGCTATGGCTAAGTTATCTAAAAATGCCCTGGCAGATCAGTTCATGTCTGATATTGAGGACGGGACATCTGGCGGTATTAGCTTTGGTTATTCAGTTGAGGAATATCGAGTAGTTACACCTGCTGAATATTCTGATAACGATGGTTATAGGGAGCTAACAAAAAAGGCTTTGTTAGAGGCTACAAAGATAGTTTTATTTGAAATTTCCTCTGAGGATATACCCGCAGATCCTAGTGTCGGTTATGGTAAATCTTTTGTGGAATTGAAAAATGTAGCTATCAATGGTAATCCCAATTTTTACCTTAATTCACCAACAAATAGTATGAATGAATTAGACAATAAAACCCTGGAAGTAGAATTAGCATCTGCTAAAACTGCTTTGTCTGATGCTCTTAGCAAGCAGCAAATCCTCACTTCTGAAAACGACAAATTAGCTGGTCAGGTTAAGCATCTGGAGTCAGCATTAACTGAAAAATCTGCTCTAATCGCTAACTTTGAAAAGAAAGAAATAGTTGCTAGTCGCTATTATGATTTACGCCAGAAAGCAGAAGATTTAGTATCTGAAGCTAAGTTATCAAATAGTGAATTTAATGAGCTATTTTCTGCTGTTCCTAGTGAAGATATCGCTTTTCACACTAAGTCCCAATCGGACAAACTTGGACACATTGAGTTTCACTTGGAATTGATTGAAAAAAGAGCAAAGCCTCTTATTAACTTGGAGCAATCAATTAAAGAACCTGTTGTGAACCCTTCACAGCCTGACTCTAAAGAGGTTGAATCTCACGCGGCGGAACTGCTCAAGACTTTAAATCAATCACCCATCTTTATGTAAGGGGATAAATAATGAGACATGAAACCTATGTTTACGATGATGAGTTGTCAGGTTTTTTACCTGTTTTGGCAAGGTCTGAAGCGATCGCAACTCGATACCAATCACTAGATTCTGATTATGCCACCGGGAAAGAAGGAGCTATTAGAAAGCTTGTCAAAATATTCGCCCCTGGTTTTTTTGCTGGTAGCATTCCTGGTTCTGCAAAGGCTCGGATTCTACCACGGATGACTACGGTTGCTGCTACGGCTGCTAGTGGTACAAGTGTTACTTTTAAGCCTGGAACTGCTGGTATTTTTGTTGTTGGTGATGTGCTTTCAATCATCCCACCATCTGCACGGGTAAACGTTGCATCTGCTAGTGGTGGCTGGGCTGCGGGTGATACTGTCACCGTTACTATTAATGGTCAGGCGTTGGTTTATACCGTGGTGTCTGGCGATGTTGGCGCATCTTTGACCGCTACTAACTTAAACGTAGCAAATAAAATTATTGCTGCTATTAACGCTAATCCATACTTGTCTAAGCTTGTAAGTGGTTTAGCCGTGGCTGGTTCTGGAACTAGTACAGATATAGTTCTGTGGGCTAAGGACTTTACCAGTCTGTATAGTTTAACCGTTGCTGATACAGCTACCAACGGAACAGCCACCGCGTCAGCTGCCAACCTTGCTCCTAACACCACCGTGGGGACTATATCCGCCGTAAATACCGCCACTGATGTTGTAACAATCGGTGCGGCTGCTGTATCCGTGCCTTTGGGTATGCCTTTAGGCGTGGCAACAAGCTTGCCTGATAATTTAGGTATGCTTTCCCCTGCTTTAGCAATTGATTTGCTATACAGAGAAAGTCAGAACTACGGACTATATGTGGATACAGACGTATATCTAAGCCGTCTTCCCTACATTGATGGTCAGTTAACAGCGTTGTATCCACAAATTAATTTAGTTTAGGTGGTGATTAGATGCCTTCTATTATCGAATTAGTCAACAATCAACCCGGTGTAGTGCAGCGTGCTATTGACTTGCAACTGTCTACAGTGTCTAGTACGGGGGAAGTCTACAGAGATGGTTATCCTGACCCCGCTTTGAATAGATTCTTGCCTTTTGTGCAGTATTCAGACCCTATTCTGGCGTTGCTAAAAATGCGCTCTTACACTCCTACCGTGGGGTACGTCGTGGCAACTGATGGTGATATTCCCCAGGATAGCGAGCGATTGACAGTTACTCAGGAGACTTTTGGTAACTTTAAACTTGCTAAATCACGGCTAATTACTGAAGAGGACTTCATTGTTGCTCGTCAAGCGGAGCAACTAGCCATGAGTGGCAATGGTCAAGCAGCCGAAGCAATCAGGAATATGTTCCTAGCTGTTCCTGCGATGTTGACACAATCATTAATCAACTTGCATACAGTTATGTCGTTGCAGGTGGCTTGTACGGGTATTTGCAACTATGCAGACCCCACCTCTGGTATTACAGCTAACTTGAGTTATGCCAGTCAAATACCAAACGGCAACCTACCATCTGCACTCACAGGTACATCCGTATGGTCGAACTGGGCAAACGCTACCGGTATCAACGATATTGTTGGTCACATGAATGCTTATTACGACAACTTGAAGAAGTTCCCGCCTTTTATTGTTATGTCCCGTAAGACAGCTAATGACTTACGTAATCAAAGTAGCACAAAAGCGATTGTTGCACGTAATACAGGCGTATTGATGGAAGTAGGAACACCTGACGCGGCTGCCATTGGGCAATTGCCTCCGCCTTCTTTAGAGGCTGTAAGTGATGCTATCAACCAGCGTGTTATCGCAGGTGGTGGGCAATATGGCACTGTGCAAATCATTGTGTCTGATGCGTTCTACTATCAGCGCGGCGCAAATGTTACAGGCACACAAACCCTTTCTTATATTCCGGCAAACTACTATTTCTTTGCTACTGACAATTTCATCGAGCGAGCGATTGTACCTACTGCTTCTAATAATTTCGCAGGTGGTCTAGTTACAACTACTGAAATAGTCAGTAAAGAGCCACCCCAGGAAAAAATTACTGTAGCTGGCCGTGGATTTCCATTAGTACCTGATCCTCGGTTTATTGGTGCTAGAAAAGTGGATGTTTAATGCTGCGACCACTTGATTTTACTAGCTCCTGTCGTTCCGGTGATGGAAGTTCCTTTTGTAAAAGATGATTTTTCATCACTGGAATGGGTGACTATCTTTAGTAGTCTTTGGTATTCCAATCCATACTTACTTAAAGCGTAGTTGTTGTCAGATAAGGGTTGTAATTCTACTCGGTAGGAGTCGTCTTCTACCTCTAAAATTCTCAAAGTTCCTGTTGTGTAATCGCTGTTTTGACTGGGTTTGGTAATTGAGATTCTGTGAGCTAATAACAGTTCCGTCGCTGTGTTTCTCAAAGTTCCCCAATTATAAATATTTATCTCTGATTCAACATCAGGCATAAATAAATTAAACTTGGTTTGTTCGTTTGTAAATTCTGGAAATTTGGCAATAAAATTACTGAATAAAATCATGATTGACTCCTATGTTTCACAGACAATTGGTTACTTAAATAAGCCACATTTTGCGGCTAATTTAAGTTTATCCTTTAAATCTGGAAACGGTCAGTTTATTGAGGATGCTGTAGGTAATTTAATTGAGAACGTGACTACTGTTATTGTTACCGCTACGGTGAGTGATGATTCTCAGTCTAGGCTTATTCCAGAAGTAGCGGAAATTGGACAACAGGTAATGCGACTCAAGGGTAGATTAACGTCAAACTTACCATCAGGTATAGGTTACGAGTCTATAGCTAATGCGGTTTTGACCGACTCTCAAGGAGCGCAAATAACAGGAGTATGGCGATTCACTCCAGTGGTTCAAAATAGAGTTTCTAGTTATCTAAATGTTAGAAATAAACTTATTAAAGGCACTCTAACGATAGCAAGTAAGGTGTAAACAAATGGTAGAAGCTAATTGGATTAAATTGAATATTCCTAAAAAACTCAAGGCTATTCATTCCTGGAATACACCCTATGCGGCTGCTGTTCACGAAGGCTCTACCTCTGTTAATGGCAGCGAAAAACCTGCCAGACCCTGGGTAGATGTTGCTATCAAAGAATATGATTTTTTAAATAAATATGCTGACAGTTTTTCCCAGTCCCATAACTTCAAGCAGGCGTTCCTAGAAATGTCCGAAGGGTTTGGGGAAAATTGTCAATCAAATATTAGCGATACTAGGTGGCAATGGCCGCGCACTACTGTTAGAAAAAGTGGTGCTGTTGTTGATTCTCCTAGAGATATCGTTGATACAGGTGCGTTGAAAAACTCTTATCAGGTGCAGTATGAAGGTAGCTGATTTAAGAAGAATTTTAACGGCTTTGTTGGCGACTGAGTTAGGTACTTATACCAACGGTACACCCTCTGTGTGGGTATACGGTAGCTCCTCACAACCACCATCCTCTAGTAATGGACTGGAGTGCTTGATTAAGGAAACACCTGATACCGTGGCTCGTGCTACCAGTGCCGGGTATAAGTATAAACCGCAGTTGTGGGAGGTGACTTTGAGGAATTGGGCAAAAAACTCTAATTTACCCTTAGCCCTTGCCAAGATTGAAAAACGTTTTAATGTGTCTCGCTATACCCACCTTCCGGCTGCATCTGACACCTTGGAACAAAGTAGAATCCTCATTTTTGACCCTATTGTTATTTAAAACTATGCCAATCACACTAGATTTTAACCGCCCTAAGTCCGTTACTACCAACTCAACTAACGCAGTAATTAACGCTGGCACTGCGGTAGAAGTGGACACAAGTGTAGAAGAATCGTATTTTCTGCCTTTCACTCACGCATCTATTACCCCGACTGCGTTTAATGTGTCTGGTTGTAATCTGATAGCAACAAATACTACCATCACCACCACCACGGCTAACGGCTTTGTTTCGGTTAGAGTTGGTGATGTAATCACTGTCAGTAGCGGTGGTGGCACTGTAGCCGCTAATACTGTGACTGCTGTTAATAGCACTACGTCCATTACCTTGAGCGTTGCACCAACGGCTGGCAGTACAAGTGCTAACAGCACCGTCATTACTGTTACACCACCTGCTATTACCCCTACTGCTTGGGGTATCAGGCTTACCTATGTCAAGTCCGGGTCTGTGGTATCAATCCGTCCTACCTTCTTTGTGTACGACGGTAGCCTAAATGGTGCTGCTGGTACACCTGCCAATGCTAGTGCAATCATTAATTTAGTGGACTCTCAAGGTAATACCCCAAGTATTGATTTAGATGCTTTCTATAGTGGCATTCGTGTCTCTAGAAGTGTCTAATCTCTGCTTGTTAAAGGTCAACATTTTTAATCTAGGAACTTTAAAATATGGCAACTGCTAACCGTCCTGTACAGACCGTAATTCTTCAAAACTACACCTTGGATTTGAAGCTATTGCCCGAAAATACCCGTAGCGTCACCACCGCGACTATTACCGTAACCTCTGCGGCTGCCGAAGGTGCAACTTCTCTTAGTGTGGCTACTACTGCGGGTGTCACCTACACGATTGCTGCTGGCACTTCTTTGAGTTTTGTTGCTCCTTCTAATCCCACAATCAGGCAGCAAGCTTTAGTTTTGGCAAACGCAACTCTGGCGGGTGCAACTGCTGTAACTCTCACTATTGCTCCTTTATTGGATGCGATCGCTATTAACTCCACTTCTCGCTTAGTTCAGGATATGTTTCCTCTGCTAGGCATTACCAGCTTTGGTTTGCAGCCTTCTCCTACTGTGGTTGATACCACTCACTCTCAGTCTGGTTCAGGTACTAGTTCCGCTATTATCCGTTCTAAACGGGAAATATCTGTAGAAGGTATCGAGTATGTTGGTGATATTGCATTAGAGCAATTTATCAAGCGTACGCACTTTGACCCTGTGTACATGAACCGCGAGTTATACGCTATTGCTACTTATCCCAATGGTTCAAGGTTTGAGGGTGCAGCTAAATCCACTGCTTTGAACTTGACAGGTACTCCGATGGAAGTAATGAAGTATACCTTTACTTTAGAGTTCCAAGACGATTGGATTTGGACACCTGCGTACTACGCTACTGGTGGTTTAGCTAATGGATTCCCTTCCTATAACCTCTAATGAAGGTTCTTAAAGATAGTACGGGTTTACTAGCTATCTTGATTAATTGCCGCATCCATCACGATAGGTTGCTATGTGGTGCGGCTGTTTTTAGAGGTGGTTTGTCTGGAGAAATCAGCGTTTCTAATGGCAGAACCACCTGTAAAATCAAGATTCCTGAATCGGTTCAACAGATAGCAACCTATCAAGTTTTTGCAGACTCAGAAGATAATTTGGAGATTGAATATGCGTCCAGTCATTAATAAGAAGCCTAAATATGAAATTATGCCGGTTGGTGATGAACTATCTGGTGTAATCTATCTAGAAAAACGCGGCTCTCTCACGGTTGGTGAGGCTAGTGCTGTAGATTTGATTGACTCTAAACGCCAAAAGGCTGCAATCATCGCATCTAAATTGGTAAAGAAAATTTCCGTTGACCGTGGCGTTACTATTGCTGAAGCCCAGGAAATGTTGTCACCTACTCGCAGTGCTGATGCTGGCGTGGAGGTAGATAATTCGGCTGTCATTTATGACTACATTGAGGATTTTACTGAATTAAATTCTTTGAGTGCCATTGATAGTGCATCGGTCTCTATTGCGATCGCTACTCTGATGATTCAAAAACGGGTGGCGTTCCCGGTCGAATTGTTAGCTCCTGTGGCGTTTAATGCTACTTCTATTAAAATTGCGCCCATCAGCTTTTATCTCAAAGATAAACAGGTAATTAAGTTTGGCGATTGCCTGGTAATTGTCAATGGCAATCATGAACCTGCTGTTGAAGAAGATTATTTGATTATTAATGTTTTCCCCGTGTCTGAAAACTTAGAGGCTGTAATCGGTTTCTTGTACAGTAAAGGTGAGAAAAAATATCAAGTTGGTACAGAAGATTGGACTGAAGAAGATACCAAGGGTTGTAGTAACGAATTTGTGGTGGCTATCTACAAGTTCTATGAAAACGAGCGTAGTCGTTGGCAGATTGAATCTCCTGTTTCCAATGCAGTCCAGGGGGAGCAGCCACCGGTCCAATTGACTGGAGTAGCATCTACTGGAGAATCCAGTCTTACAGAATATTAGACCCTAGATTTGCTGATTGGGAGTCATTTCTTGATCAGCCAATTCATATAGTTTTTGAGTGCATTGATGCACTTGAAAAGAACAGGAAGGAACAGGCAAACATTGAGGCAAGGGTTCACGCTATCGGCTGGTCTGGGTTGTTCAATGGCTTTAAAAAAGAAACCGACCCTAGTATTGATTTTGTGGATTTGTTGCCGTTTGCAGATGAGATTAAAGAGAATAACCGGAAAGTAAGTCAAGCTACTGAAGCCATTATTTCAGAGCTAATTAAAACCAATGGTTTGTCCGCTCCTGTTCTGTCCGCGTTGAGTCTGCTATTACCTTGATTGTAAATTACGAATTATAAATTACGGATTTACAATCTTTTTTTATAAGAGGAAATATTTATTATGAATTTAGGTGAATTAGTTGTTGAATTGTGTGCTGATACTGCACAATTAGAAAAATCTTTAGAGCAGGCTAAAAAGAAAGCCTATGAAGCTGCAAGTTCTATTGAAAAAAGTTTTGAGAAAATCAATTTAGAAATTAATGTAGATGATGATAACTTGGTTGATTTAAACAAACATTTGAATCTCAAGGTACAACACCTTAAAGAGGTTAATAAATATTTCAGTAATAATCCTATTGTTGTTAACGTTGACGACGATAGTTTAGTTGATTTAAACAAACATTTAAACCTCAAAGTACAACACCTTAAAGAGGTTAATAAATATTTTAATAGTAATCCTATTGTTGTTAATACTGATGTTACTAAACTAGATGAACTAGAAGAAAGATTAGGGAAATTATCAAATAAAACTATTACTATTACCGTTGAATCTGAGTTAAGCAAACAGTTAGAAAAGAGCTTAACCGATGCTGTTCAAAGTGCTGTTAGAGATGCTGTAAGTGAGTCTTCCGTTGCATCATCTCAACAGCAAGCACAAAAAGACAGCGCATCTTCTAGTAAAGCTCAACGGGTAGATGTGGTTGCTAGTCCCATGCGTTCCATTATTGATGGTGCTTTCGAGAATGTGGGGAAAAGACTGACTAAAGGTATCAATAGCAGCATTGAGGATACTATTGGTGTAAGCATGGATGACATGACTAGAATGTCTGGAAATATGCTTTTACGGTATTTTGGAGTTGGCAAAAAAGCACAATCAGACCCTAAGAATGAACAGAAGCGCATTGAGGCTATTTTCAAAGATGGAATGGATGCGTTTATTAGAACTCATGATAGTAGGGTAGAAAAAGGCACTAGGGGTAGAAGAGCCACCAGGAGTGCCGCTAGTGATGATATAGGTGTAGACTTTGAAAGTGCTAGTAGGATAGCTAGTAGCAGCGCGTTAAGATATTTTGGAGTTGGCAGAAAAGCACAATCAGACCCCAAAAATGAGCAGGCTAGGGTTAAGGCAATCATTGAGGATGCTATTAAGGAATATTCTGGTAGTTCAATAAAACAAAGTAATTCCGGAGTTATTTCTAGTACATTTTCGGAGATAAACAAGGCGTTCTCTGACAGCATTAATGTCACTATTGAAAGCGTTGCTCAAAATGCTAAATTAGCAACCATTAGACAAGCCAGACAATCCGCTAAAGCGGTCACTCAAAATTCTGCACCTGGGGTTCAAAATGCTATTAGTGGATTCTTCGATGCTGCTGAAAGTAGCGATAAAGGTGCAGTTAATAAATATATTGGAGAAGGGATAGCTTCACAATCAAAAAAAGCAGTAGAGTCTATTTTTAATAGATTATTGCCTAATGCTTCTCCAGTTATTAAAGATTTTCTAAAGACTGGAGTGTCGGCAAAACCAGTAGAACCAATCGCTAAATCTTCTTCAGATATTCTCAAGGAAGCCGCATCAGATTTAAAAAATGCGGCTAAAGCGTTGAGCGATGCTGCTGTTAGTGTCAAGTCAACAGAGCCTACGGCAAAAACCAGTAAACCTTTTGTTGCTAAAACAATCTCAGACCCTTGGCAAGATGCGGCACCCATACCTAAGCAACTGCCACCTAAAGCAAACAAATCTCCATTGCCACCACCTCAACAAAAACGGGAATTAGAGCCTATTCCTGTAAATATTCCTGAGCAAATTAAGCCATTATTTAAAACAATTCAATCTGAAATACATAAAAATATTGATATATCTGAAGGCTATAAAAACGCCACAAAATCAGAAAATGATTTAACACCATTACCTTTTATTCCATCGTCTAAAAATACCAAGAAATCTGCTCAGGTTTCCTTGGATAGTATTGAACAGTCGCTGATAGCAATAAACAAATATTTCAGCGATGAGTACAAGAGGATTCAGGCAAAGGTTAAATATGCCATCAGTGATGCTGGTACAAAAGAGGATATCAGTGCTGCAAGGTCTGAGGTTTCTAATTTTGTATCCAGGTCAAAAGAAGCAATTTCTACCATTGATAGATATGTAAAAACTGGAGAAGATGCGGGTTTTAGCAAAGATATTAACAGTGAATTATCTAGGATTCATAGCAGTGGTAAGTCTAGTATTTCCAAGAATACACGCAGTGCAGAGAAAGGTTTTCTGGGTAAGCTAAACCTTGCAGACAAAAAACTGTTTGACCAGCAATTAAAAGGCTATGTCGCCCAAGCGGAAAGTCTGGGTATAGAAGTAGATGCAGGACTAAAGAAAGGTATTCAACACGCTGCTGGTGGTGTATCCGATGCTGCCCGCGCTATGCTGGATGACTTGATCAAGACTGTTAAAGCCAAGATGGAAATTCAATCACCATCTAAAGTAATGATTGCGTTAGGGTTGATGATTGCATCGGGATTGGCTATTGGAATCAAAAAAGGTGTAGTTGATGTTTCCGGTGCTAGTGACTTACTGACTGATGTTGTTGGCAATGGTTTAAAAAATATCAAATCAATACCATCAGAAGGAATAGAATCTTACGATCAGGCAATTAAAAATGCCGTATCTAGTAATTCAGAAACTACAAAAAAAGTTTTTGATAATGCTAAGAAAGCAAGTAAAGCGACAATCCCAGGAATGATTCTAGGGACTGCGATGATGGGTGTTGCAGACACTAATTTAGTTCCAAAATCAATCCGAACACCCTTGAGGCATTTAGGGGCATTTTATCAAGGTACAACCCAGGTTCATAAGCTGAATCCACAATTGGCTAGAGAGGCTGAAATTGCAACTATTTTCAATATGATGCAATCAGCCGAAAAAGGTGATGGTTATTTTCCTGACGGTGGCGTGGTGGGCATGGTTAAACACAAGACATTGCCCACGCTGGCTCATACACTAGGGGGATTCAATTACACACAAACCAAAGACGGAGGTTTGCAAATTAACGATGTCTACGACTGGCATCAAGACACCGATACGGATAAAAATACACCGTTTAAGTTACCTAAAAATTTAGGCAGTAAGATATATAAATTTTTGGAGTCAAAGAAATGGCTACGAGGCTTATTAGGCATTGAAGAGAATTTATTTGGTAACACCAAGGCATTTACTAAATACAACAAAAAAACAGGGCGTGAGCTTTTTTCTTTTCTTAATACACAGTCTGGCAATGATTTTCAATTAGGGCATTCAGTTCATTCTGAATTAATCGGTGGCAATCCATATATTCAGACACACCGCTTAGACAGAAAGGGTTTGGACGATTTAACAGATTTGGCAGCAAATCCTTATATTGCATCTAAAGGTAATTTTGGGCAATTCTTAAATCATCCCAAAATCCAAGAATACGTTTTAGGCAACGGGCAAGAATCCCAGCAGCCAACGGGAAATAATAACCTCTTAGGGAATCTATTCAACAATGCTAAGTCTGCATTTAGTAAGGGTGGTGGGCTTAAAGAGGTAGGTATTAATTTAATCTCTTCTTTTGGGCAAGGCTTTTTATCTGCTAACGGCGGTGTATTGGGGATAGTAATTGGTTTTGCTAAGGGTGTTTTAGGCGCAGTCAAAAAAGTATTTGGGATTGCATCACCATCAAAGGTAATGGAGTCTATCGGATTGGATTTTGGCGAAGGCTTTGAAAATGGTGCGGTTGCAGCTTTGGTTTTGGCCAATAAAAGAATTGCTGAGTTAATACTTAAAACTGTCAATGAAAGTGCTACAGCGACGGAATCAGAAAAAGCTAAAGCTGAACATTTCGCCACTACAGTAGAATCTCAAAATCAAAGGATTGCCAAAGGGTTTAGAGGAGGTAAATATAATGACTTAAACGCCTTTGAGGCAATGGAAATTTTAGCAAGTAGCACGACATTTGGTAAAGTTATGGCTAGAATTACTGGAGCTTCTAGGGCAGAAATACCAGGAATTTTACAGCAAGCAAAAAGGGATGTAAAATCTTCACCTGTTACGGAAAATGCTGTACCACAGCCTGTTAGCCCAATAATTACGCCCCGCAGTTTCGCGCCTAACCCAAATGCACGGTTAGTATTGTCGTCTAGTGTTAATTCAAATCCAGATGCACGGTTAGTGTTGCCAAACAGTGCTACCCCAAATCCAGACGCGCAACTGATATTACCATCCAGACCTAGCATTGCGACAAGGGCAACTATTACACAACAAGAAGTCAACGCACAAGCGTTGATTAATAAAAATAAAGACTTGCTGGTCAACCTAAATGCTCTGCTCAACAGGAACATGACTGCAAGTTTGACTGGTTTTGCAACTGTCCTGGATGACCTTATGAACGCGCCGCGCTCTCCTGTAGTGCGATCGCTCACTCGACAAGTAGGTGCGAGACTTCCCGTTGTTTTACCACCAACAGTCCCCGCATCTCTTGTTCCTAAACCCTTTAAATCTACTACAATCAAACCTAGTTTACCTACTGGACTTGGATTCTTCCCCATACCTGCATCACCAGCCAAACCTCCCGCTGTCACTCCTTCTCCCTTTGCCCCAACACCACCACCACCCGCAGACGGATTTTTACCAATAAGAGTTCGTACGCCACAAAACGCAACGAATCAATACTTACAACTAGGTAAGGACTTAGTCACCAATTTATTTACCGCAGTTGGTGATAGTATTCGGCAAAGTACATTGTCTGGCTATGCTTCACTAGGTCAGGTAATGCGTAATGCTGTAAACGCCGCCCTATTCTCCCTTGCTGATACGTTAAAACAACCGCTTTACAAAGGATTGCTATCTCAAGCTCGATCTGCATTGCCTTGGTTTATGAAGTTTATTCCTAAAACAATGCAGCTAATCCCCATGCTGAAGCCATTGATGCCCATAATTGGGGGATTAACGTTAGGATTAGGTAATTCTATTATTAAGAATCTACTCAATAATGATGTTTTAAAGCCAGGTGGGTTTTTAACAAAGCTATTAAGTTCTGTTACTAGGATTAACCTAACCTCTCTATCTGGTGGAAAATCTCACGGAATATTGGACGCAATTTCTAAAATAATGAATCCTGTGCCTAATGTTATAGGTACTGCGGGTATTGGTGGTCCCCTTTCTCTTGCCATGGGGTTATTCGGTCCATTCATGAATACCTTTAGTGGACTTTTAGGACTAGACCCATCTACACGATCTAACCCCAAGAATCAAGCACCTACTGTTGAAAGAGTCCTGCAAGAACAGACTTTAGCTAATAGGAAAAAAGCGGGATTGTCCAATGCAAAAGGCGGTCAAGCTAGTAGAGAATTGATTGAAAATTTAGGTAACACTGCGGTAGATAGTGTTTTAGAAAATCTCAATATCCCCATGATTCCTACTTCTGTAATTCAAGGAATGACAGGACGTAGTATCAACAAGCAATCAGGGAAAATAGCAGATGCTATTAGTTCTATTGGTGTACAAAGAAGTAAGACAGAAAAAGCCTTAGAGCGTGCTATGAAGTCTGGAACAATATCACCAGAGAGATTAGATGCATTAACTAAAGCCGCATTAAGAAGACGTGGCGTTGATACTACTACTCGTGAAGCCATGTCAAGAGAGGAACTGGAGAAGGCACGGCAAGATATTATCGGTAAACCCCTTGCAATCTCTGAAAATGAACGAAACCTCATGTTTGCAATGGGTGATATTGAACGCTCCAGGTTTAAGCTTGGTGTTCCCAGGGCGCAAAGGCGACTAGATTACCTGACAGCCAAGGTATTAAAAGAGCGCGGTGTAACTTTCTCGGATTACACCTCTATGAAGCAGTCGGGAAAACTAGAGGAAACACGCCGTGATTTAGCTGCTAATCCTAATACTACCGGAGTTGTTGGCAGACTTACACAAGCTTATGCAACCAATGATCAGGAAGCACTGAAAGGCTTGTTGATGCAAGGCTTGAGAAAAGCTGGGATGTCGTCGGAGCAACTCCAGAATATAGACCCTAAACTTTTAAACACAGCCACAGCCGGACTAATGGCTACCCTAACCGGATTACAAGCTAAGTTTAAGGAAAAAGGCTTTGATATGGGCAAGGCGTTAGCGCAAGGATTTAAAGATTCTGTCCGTAATCTTGCCAATGCCAAGGATGATTTAGAATACAACGCTAAGAAAGCAATAGGACAAGCTAACTTTGGCGATGCTGTCGGCTTGATTTTCAGAAGAATGACTCGCGGTACAATTGCTACCCAGGATCAGTTCAAGGAAATGTACAATCAGATGGGAGCAGGAGTGAAAAAAGCTCTATTTAGCAATCCCAAAGAAGCCGATGAGATGTTCCCCAATATGCTGCAATTCATGGGTTCTATTGCCACAACTTTAGCCCCCGTGACAACTTTGTTTGCTTCTCTATCGCCCCTATTCTTACCCTTAGCTCCGATTATTGGTGGTATAGGTGCGGCTGTGAGTATGGTGATGCCTCACATATCCAAGATGCTAGATGGTATCCAGCGAGTAGAAGTTTTACAGCGGCGCTTTACTTTCTTGGGTGGTTCAAAGGCTGGTGGTGAAGCGGAATTTAAGTATGCTAAAGACGTAGCCACCAAAATGAATGTCCCTTCTGAAGTTGCTGCCAACTCCTACTCTCAATTAGCTATTGCGGCTAGAGGTAGCAAGATGGAAGGACAGGGTGTCAAGGATTTGTTTGAGGGTATTACGGCATCTTTAAGTGCATTAGGCATTAGTGGGCAAGATGCTAGTTTGGTATTCATGGCATATACACAAATCTTGGCAAAAGGTAAGCTGTCAATGGAAGAACTAAGGCAGCAATTAGGTGAGAAATTCCCGCCTGCCATGGGTGTATTTGCTAAGTCTATGGGCGTGTCTGTTCCTGAAATGAATGCATTAGTAGCATCTGGTAGCGTTTTATCTCAAGATGTCTTGCCTAATGTAGCTAAAGTCCTGAATCAAGATTATGGTGCATCTGCTGCTAATCAAGCTGGAGGCTTGGTTGTAGCTCTGAATAAATTGGGTAATGTTGGTTTTGAAATTACAACAATATTTACTGACAAACTTGGTAGCACTTTAGGCTGGTTTGTTGGCACGTTTGCGGACGGTTTGGCGTTGTTCAGTAATACACTTGGCGCGTTGATACCTTTAGGACAAGCATTTGCCATTGGTTTTGCGGCAACCATAGCCATTGGACTAACTACGATTATGACTAAGGTAAAACCCTTGGTTGTGTTGTTTGGTTCGTTGCAGAACCTTCTAATGGCAACCTTTACAGCCGTTGCCACCAATATGATGCCGATGATTATCGGTGTAACTGCGGACGTGGCTGATAATTGGCTGGGTGCAGAAAAAGACCTAATCGCAAACATGATGGATGGTGTCACGAATGCAATTGTAGCCACATTTAGTACGGTTGACTCAGTGATGCGCTCGATGAGTGATGGTAACTTTAGTTTCTCGTCAGTGTTTGGTGGTTTGGTTCAAGGTGCAGAACAGGCTGGTAATATTATTGATTGGCTTAAAGGTGTATTTTCTGGATTCTTTAAGATTATTCCTCCCGGTTTTGTAGAATTACTGGCGATGGTCTTCATGTTTGAGCAGGGTACAGCACTAATGGTCATGGCCTTGGCTCCTGCATTTAAAGGGTTCATAGGTGCAGTCACAGGAATGTTTGGCGGCGCAGCTAAAGCTTTTGTGGGCGTCATGACTTCAATGAAAATCGCTGCTGAACTAATGATGACCTCTATGAGTTCTGCTATGGCTGCTAGTGAAGCGAGAATAAAAATATTTTCTGCAACCATGGGATTTTTGCGAACAGCATTAACTCATGTGGCTGTAGCTTTTGGTATTTTGATGTTCTCTAAAGGTGACTTCAGTAATCCCATGGGTGATTCGTTGTCAAAAACTACCAAGGAATTAAACAATGGACTAACTGAAATACGGGCTAATGTTCAAAAAACTGCCGATTCCTTTGATAAAGCTACAAATAGTGTCACTAAGCTAGGTGGTACGTTAGCGGATACATTACCCTCTAAAGGCATACAACTGGATATCAGAAGCTTTTGGGGCGGTGGCGACTTTAAGTGGGATGATGCAATTAAAGAGAGGAATAAACGCGATTCTGCAAGCGGCTCTCTCATGGATGCGGTGGGAGTTGGTGCTTTGGGGGCTGCTGGTGCGGGTGCGGCTTTTGCTTCTGGGATATCAGTTCTAAGTTCAATTCTAAATTCTGCTGTATCCACGGCTGCAACCATAGCCGCAAACAAGGCTCTTATAGCAGGTCCGACTGCCCCCGTTTCTATTTTTGGTAGACTTGCTATGGCGGTAACTCCATTGATTACCGCTATAATGAGTCCGCTTGGACTTATTGTCGTTTCAATAGGTGGTTTTATTGCTGCCATAGTTCTCGCTACAAAAGCTCTTGATTTGTTTGCTCCTAAACTGACAGGGAAGCAAAAGCAACTAATCGCAGATAATAAATTAGAAGGTTATTTTGACCTTGGGGAAAACGCGCGTTTAACCAATGCCCAGCAACAAATCCTAAAATATTTTGAAGACCAGAAGAAGAATATTCAGAACTTAAAAGAATTTGGTGCTAGTCAAGGTTTTACGGGTAAGCCTGGCGACTTTATGGCTGATATAAAACCATTGACAGGGGAACAGCAAAATACGTTTAATAATACCCCAGCGATATCTAAGCTTAATCAGGAAATTAAAGACAATAACAAAAGAAGACTAGCGGCCATAGCAGACAAGAAAAACAGTGGTGCTAGTCCCCAAGAAATTAAAGATTTACAAAACTCACCTGGGTTTAAAGAGCTAGAAAACAAATCTAAACAGATGAGAAATGCCGTAGCTTTAGCTGCTGCTGAATTTCAAATAGGTAATACTCCAGGAAATCAGCGAATAGATAAAGAACTTGATGAGAAAATTAAAAAGAAACAGGCAGAGGTTAATAAGAGAAGGGCGGCTGTTTCTGCATCTAGAAATCTCATGGCTGCATCTTCCACTGATGCTTTTGCATTAAGCATGGGTGACGGTTCTGACGCAGGTACAATTAAACTTGAAGATGAGCTAAAAGTTTTAGAGGCTCAGAAAAAGAATCAGCAAAAACTAATCAAAGCTTCTGTGCAACGGGCATTCAATTTTCAAGAGATAAAAAACGTTGACAAGCAGCTAATTAATGCCACTAAAAAAGGAGTGGAATTAAGCAAAGCATTACCTAGCGATAAAGTTCGCAAAGAACAAGGCGAAGTCAAGCAATTAATTCAACAACTCTACAAAAGACGGCAAGAATTAGTTGATAGTTTTGGCTCACCATTGCCTATACTTGAAAAACAACTTAAAAACCTGGAAAAATATAAAGAACAATTAACTTTAGGAGAAGTTGAAGGTATTCAAGGGGCATTAATTACTCCTGCTGTTCAAGAGACTCAGAGACAAATTGAGGAACTTAAAAAACAAATAGCAGGAGTCAAGCCATTTGACGTAAAACCAGTAGAAGAAATGCTCTACACTCAAGCGACAAACGCTGTTAAAGATGCAAACATTAAGTTTGAAAGAGCCTCTTCCGCCAATAGATCCAAGTCTAATTTAAGTCAATCTAAAGTCTATTCAAGTGCGGGAACATCACAACAAATAGCACCTGAATTAGCAAACATTCAACTTGCAGGATTAAATGATTCCCGAACTTTATTAGAGGAAAAACTTAAAACTAATCAGGCTGCTCTTGATAAGATAGCCCAGGTAATTGCAGTGGGTGGCACTAACTTAGCTGAAGCGCAATCAGAATACGATAAGTTGACTGAAGACATAATGAAAGACCGTGAATCATTAACTCAAAATGCCCTAGAGACTGCCAAAGCCCGACGTGATATGAAGCAAGCTTTGATTGACCAAACTAAGCAAGTTGCTGAATATTACAGAACCTCGGTCAGGGAAGCGCAAGGCGCAAGTATTGAGTTTGAGAAAGCTAAAAAAACACTAGAAGGTTCTCAACTGCAAAACAAATTAAGAGCCGCATTGATAGGTGCAGGCGACAATATTTACACTCAGTTTATTGAGGGAATTATTAATATCATTTCTCAAACTACTGATATGGAGAAAAAGCGATTGGATGAGAAGAAACAACAATATGATTATCAAAATAATGTAGATGACATCAAACTGCGTGCCAGTGAATTGCAACGCAGCTTGCCCGGCAAGATAGTTCCCTTTGACGAGAATAAAATTAAAGATTTTGATGAGCAGTTGAAGATAGTCCAAGGTAGCGTTATAGGCATAAACACTGATGTGCAGCAAGTCGTTACATCCTTGGGGCAAGATGCCGTATTAGCCACCAACCAACTCAATGATGCTTTCCAAGGACTGGGTACTACCGTTGCTGAGGTAGGAACTAAATTAGACACAACTTTGGATAAATTAACCTCTACCTTGGATAGCCTAAAGGTAGGAACAAATGATTTGTCTCCACAGAATGCACCTAATTGGGCTGCTGGAGCGTTAGATATATTAGGGCAAATGGACAATGCAACACCAGGCACTGCACCAACAATTCCATCAGCACCATCGCCAGCCACTAATTTCGCATCACCAGTTAAAAATACAACTATTCAAGACCTGATTAACTACAAACCTACCTTTGGGCAAAGCGTCATGGGGAGTCGCCCTAAAGGTAGGATTCACAGTAAAGTTGATTTTGATAGTCGGGCTAAAGCTGGTGCAGGTGCGGAAATCCTTGCTAGTCTGCCCGGTGTAGCCACAGGAAAGCTATGGGAAGGCAATGATGGTGCTGTGTTTGTTAACAGCGTATTACCATCAGGAACGAAAATCACCATAGAGTATGGACATTTGTCTGTTGAAAGTATCAAAAAAGCATTAGGTGGTGCGCTAGAAAAATCAGTACAAGTTCAAGCCGGACAAAAGCTAGGAAACGTACTGGGAGACCATTTGGACTTTGGAGTTAAGGCAAATGGTCGCTACATTAACCCACAAGTATTTTTGAGCAATCTCGCAAGAGGTAATTACGGCGCGATCGCTAATCAACCACCAGCAACCTCTAAGGTAAAATCAGGTGCAACCGTGCAAAATGCCAACAAAGGTGAGTCTCTGGTGAGAATTCAAAGATTGGGAGAAAAAGATGAATACGGACTTGAAAAACTACAGCTAGCTGTCATCAAACGAGGTAAACTTATTGATAGTTTTATCGTCAATTCTGGCAATCCCAGAACACAAATATTCGGCGGTGCGGGCGAAACGAAAGCAGGGTCTAAACGTCCATTTGAGTTTGGTAGTTACACGCTTGGCAAAACAGTCCCGGCTGGCAACAAAAAGAAAATGGGCAATGAATTAATACGGATTGAACCTAACTTTGAAACAGAACGAACAGCTATAGGTTTCCACATTGATAAGGATAGGCTGATTGACCCTGGATCTAGTGGTTGCATTGTTTTTGCTAACGAAGCTGAGTTTAATAAATTCAAGCAAGCACTCAAAACCAGTGGCATAAAAAACATCGTTTTTGACCAGGCGGTCGGGGCTGTAGAAGTTGCTAAAGTAATTACTGGAAAAGTTGCACAGTCATCTAATAAATCTATTCCCGGTACATCTAGAATCACTCAGGGTGGTAACGACCTTAGTGCGGAGGAATACGCAAAACTGACTCCACTAGGTAAAAAGTTGTATGAGTTACGTAGGAATCCCAATGTTTTAGCCTTAGCTAATGCTGTGGCACGGGCAGAAGGAACAGACTTTAGGAAGAACTCTGAGAATTTCGGCTACGGGATGCTGATTGGTGGCGCAAATGTTAAAGATTTCTCGACACATCCGTTTGTAGGAACTGGTAGAAAACCAACTTGGATTCCTGGCATTAATAATTCTAGTACCGCGTCTGGACGTTACCAGATGATGAACTTTAACGCATCTATCCAAGCTGCTAAGAAACAGTTTGGCAAGGATGCGATGCCTGATATGTTTAAACTGATTGATTTTCAAGGCAAAGACCAGCCCGGATTTAGTCCAGGATTACAGGATTTATACTTCATCGGTTCTTTGCTACAACGGGGCGTTTTAGATGATGTTGTAGCGGGTAAAATTGATAGCTCTGTTCTCAATAAGTTAGCCCCTCACTACGCAAGTATTGGATTAGGTAATAAACGTAGTGCGTATTCTGGGCAAGGTACGCCTCAAGGTAAGCACGACAATTTCTTGAAATTTTATCAACAAAACCTTGGAAAATTAAACCAAATTGTAATGGCAGGCGGAGCGGTTAACCCTGATAAGTTACAAGGACTAGTTACAGATGCGGCTAATCTTAATCTTGGTGCGGCAGCTACTAGGAACAGCACCAATGAGATGAACAACGAAGCGCAAAGACTGACAGATGGACTACAGCAATTGCTAGGTATTTATCGCCTTCTTAGACAAACTGAAGAGGCTGGGTTTTCTGTCCTTAGTGGCATGAAGGATTTAAACTTGGATTTTGTTAAAACAATAGCAGAGGGATTATCTCCTAGTGGGTTAAGTAGCTTAGAAAGGTTTAATATTGCTTATGGTGAACTTGTTAGATCCCTGGAGAAAAAGAGAGAATCTTTAGAAAAAACTATCCGTGATACCCAGGGAACTGTAGACAATAAGCCACTGTTAAAAGCGGCGTTTGAGTCTGCTTTACAAAAATTCCCCACAGCAGAATTAGCACTTAAAGCAATTAAGGCAAATGACAAGGTATTTGAAATTGCTGTACTTCAAAATCAGCAAGCCAAAAAAATGCTATCTGATTATGATGCAAGTATTCCCAAGATACTTGATGCTTTTAAAGGAAAGTTTGGCTTTGATGAGCAGCTTAGATTATCAGGTATTGCAATACAAAATGAAAAATCTGGAGTCGCTTTACTTCAAAAACAAATTGAGCAACGTAAACTACTACAGCAGTTAGACCCTCTTGATACTAAGTCTGCTAGAACTGCGGAATTAGAGGCAAATATAGCTTTATTAAATGCTGACCTTGATTTGAGAGAAAAATTAAACAATATCTCAAGACAGGAAAAGACTAAAGAAATTTCACCTGAAGATGCTAAAAAACAAAGAAACCTTGCTCAACAAGAAAACGCTATTACTAAAGAAAACATTCAGCTTAAACTTGAAGCTGAAAAAATTACCGAGAGAACTAACAACGCAAATAAACTATTAGAAAGGTCGCAATTTATCCAGGATTCCTTTAAGGGCGTGCTTGAGGCTAGAAGTTCTGTACTCAAAGCTTATGGGCTTGATTTCCGTGCAGAAAAGATAGATAAGCAAGTGGCAATTACTAATCAACAATTTGATTTTGCTAAAGCTAGTATTCAGTTGGATGATTTTATTAGAAAGAATGAAAAAGCCACAGGAGCAAACAAGTTAACCAATGAACAGATTAATGAACTGCGTGAAAATCTGCGGTTAACAAATGAGTACAAACTAGATGCAATTAAATTGCAATTTTCTGAGTTAGCTTCTGTCATCAAGAATACCACGAGTGGCTTCAGGAATGGATTTAAAGAGTTTTTATTAAGCACAAAAAGCTTTGGTGAATCTTTAGCCGATTTATTTAATTCCATCACTAAAAACCTCATTGATTCTTTGGCTGATATTGCATCTAAGCGAATGACTGACTCTTTGTTTGGATGGGTCGCAGGACTGTTTGGTGGCAAGGGAGCGGGGTTGGCTTCGGGCGGCTCTTTCGTTGGCGATGTGCTTCCCAATACTTCTTTTAATATGGCTTTCGCTGGTGGCATGGTGGGAGAACTGCCAACTTTTGCCAACGGCGGTATAGTCGGGGCGTTGAATAAAGAGCGATCGCTCACCGGACGAGTACCTCATGTCATTATTGCATCTGAGGGTGAGCGTGTGTTGAATCACAAAGAAACTGCTATTTGGAACAAGTTGCAAGGTGGCGTTGCCGGATTTGCTAACGGTGGCGTTGTTGGTGCTGGTGGTAATGGTGCTATTGCCTCTAGAATGGGGAACACAACGACTATTAACGTACCTGTAAGTGTGGCGGTAGGCAGTGATTCAGAGGTTGATACTCGCAGATTATCCCAGGCTGTACAGGCAATGGTATCTGATGGTATCCGTCGGGAAATGCGAGTTGGTGGCTCAATTAATCGCGGTAATCCCTACGGTAGATAGCTAAAACGACAAAACCCGTCCAAGGGGACGGGTAGGAGACAAAACCAAGAAAGGAGAGTAAGAGGAGTTATTAAAAATTCAGTATAATGATTGCTAGGTGCAATCTAATTAGATAATATATAAAGTATAGCACAAAGTGTTAATAATATAATTATTAATAATTAAAAATGGAGGAATGACTTTGAAGTGGGACGAGTTACCAAAACCTTGGACTAAAGAACAGTGCCGTCGTCGCTATGTTGAGTGTGAGGACGACATTGGCATTAGGGGATTGTCTAAAGTTTCTGGACAAGGTAAAGGAAGTATTGAACGATGGGTAAAAGCTGAATTGTGGTTAGCTCAACGCTATGAATACCGCGAGGTTTTACGGACAACAATTCAGGAAAAAACCATTGAAAAAACCTCTGATAAAATCTCTGATGAATTATCAGAAATTGTAACTGAAGGCTATACTGTGCATAAGCTGGCGAGGGATTATGCTGCAAAAATTATTGAAGCTAAGGCGAGACAATTAGTGGAAGATTTGAGATTAACTGGGGATGATAAGAAGAAAGCGTTGTCAAATCATAATGCGGCGGAAATGAATCAGTGGAGTCAAATGTTGAGACGTTCCACTGATGCCATTAATGATATGAGAGGGATTAAATATTTCGCTGATATTAATGCGGCTGCGGACAAGCTGCAAAGGGAAGGTTACGAAATACTAGACCCATCCTGATTTGTGAAATTTTCCTCAAACCATTCTAAATCTTTGCTATCCAAATCCTCTAGAAATTCCGCAAAGTTGCACAGAACTTCTGTATCTTTGCGATAAATATAGCCACAAGCAATTAACTTGCGTGACAGAGATGCCTTTAGCTCAGAACTACATCTTCCCTTGATTTTCACTGTGCGATTCTTCTTGATATTTACCATGTTTTTCCTCAAAATAAAAACCCGGACTCTTTGAAGAATCCGGGTTGTGAATTACGCGCTTCTTTCTCGGTGCTTGTCTTCCAAGCTGGGCGATGCACCTGCCCATTGTTCCGTTATGACTTCGATTTTTAGGACTCTGAGTAGTCCTGAATACCTAAAAACAAATTGCCCATCAGGGTCTTTTTCTCGCTTGTTTTGAGGGACGAGGAATGTAGCACCAGCCTTTAACCATGCTTCTTGTAGTGGGAGCGGGGCAACTGCCACTACGATGCAGTTAGAGGGTATGCTGTGACTGACTGCATCGGTTTGACCTAGTGGGGTCTCTAGGAATTTTATAGTATTGCGATCGCGGACAATACTGGAAATTGTTCCTGTAAATTGCTGGGTGATTGCACCTAAGTCTGCAATCATTTCGGGGTGGGGTTCGTGTCGGGAGAAGAAGTAGATGTTCATTGTGATTCCTTTTGTGTGGATGAGACAGGCAGGATGCCTGTGTTACTCTGGTTGTTCCCAGGCTAGAAATTCGATTTTGAATTCTAGTGTTTGGGACAGGGACTTTGAGTGAAAATCTGACGCAAGCATCAGGTTTGACTCATAGGGCTTGATGCCCTCGCACCAGCTTACGCTGATGTGAGGTGTTCCGTTCTGACAGGGGATGTCACCTGGTAGCGTTAGAGCTACAGCCTGAATTTTGTCATTCCAGGCTTCAAATTTAGTTGTAGCTTGGAAAACAACACCCTCCAGGTGTTTCCAGTCGTCGCGGTCAACTCCGAACTGGAGTGTGACGTGGTGTGGCGTTCCCAATGGGTAACGTCGGGGTGTGGACAGGGGCGTTTGTAGCACGCCCCACAATATTCCTTTCATGTGCGTTCTGGATATTTGCTTTGCAGTCGCCGCGTTTGAGGCAATCGCCTGTCTGATCATCCCTAGCAGATATGATCAAAATGACGGCAACTAGGATATAATTCACTAATCTCATCATGATTGGTGTGATAGGCGATCGCTTACTTCTTGGTCGGAGGGGCGATCGCTTTTGATTTACTTATTCCATCCCATTCTTTTTTCCAATTCCCAGCGAGCGATGATTTCCCCATCATCACCCTTAAACAGGTCACCGTCACAACACCAGGTAACTGGCGTTGTGACGGTGTACCAGTCTGCCCCTTGGGGATTTATTTCCCCAGCTACTTTGACTGTGTTTTTGTCAGAGTAACCTATGAGACTATCGCCTACCGCGTAGGCGTATTTTACTAAGCGGTAGGACATCAAGCGATACCCCACTCTTTACACCACTTCTCATACTCCTCCACGGAGCGCACTCCGTAGGGAAGAATCCATTTTAATTTTTCACTTGTGGCTTGAATTCGATCTGGGCTTTGCCCTAGCTTCTTGGCTAAGGCTAAAGCGGCTTGATAACCACTCTTTGTGTATGGGAAGAAGCAGTTATGCTCCTCCCCGTCTTCTGTCATTTGGAACAACAAGTAGCATCTTACTTGTTGTTCCTTTGTGGCATAGAATTTTTCTTGATGCCATTTAAGCGGACGCTCCAGTGCTTTGTTCATGCTTTTCTAGTGGGGTGTAACGGCTTCCCACTACTACCAGGTGGTAGTTTCATCCGGTTGCCAACCGGACTCGTCAGGTGGGCTACAACAAGTTTGCCTTTAGTCTAAGACTAAAGAATACATCAATCCTGCCTTCTGATTTTCCGTGAGTTCAGTCTCTAAAAGAGAGACTTTGACTCCCATTTGAAATAATCCTATTAAAGTTAAAGGGTCTATCGTTGCGGCTATCACGTGATCACCCTGAGTAAGGGTGATCTCGTGGCATTCATCGTCGGCGATGATAACATCGGCAACGATACCGAGTTGTGTATTTAATTCTTGGGATAAAAAAGAATAAATAGTCATAGATTTCCAGTGGGTATGTAACGGCTTCCCACGACATTCAAGGGAGTGTTTCGTCCGGTAGCCAGCCGGACTCATCAGGTGGGCTACGTTTGCCTTTAGTCCAATGAGACTAAAGAATATATCAACTCCGCTTTTTTATTTTCCGTTTGTTTTTCCGGAGGTAACTTCCTCACTTCAGTCTCTAAAAGGGAAACTTTAACTCCCATTTTTGACAGCAAGATTAGAGTTACGCCACTCATGTGAGCGGCTATTACGTGATCACCCTGAGTAAGGGTGATGAGTTGGCTTTCTACGAGGTCTTTATCCCCGTAACTGTGGTGGAATTCCTCCACCAAGAGTTGTTCCTCGAATTCGAGGCTGAACTCGAATGTATTCCCGTACTCTTTCGAGTACGTAACATCGGCAACGATACCGAGTTGTGTATTTAATTCCTGGGATAAAAAAGAGTAAATAGTCATAGATTTCCAGTGGGGTGTAACGGCTTCCCACGACACTCAATGGAGTGTTTCGTCCGGTCGCCAGCCGGACTCATCAGGTGGGCTAGGCTACGGTTTGTAGCCATTTCTCAAAAGATTTGATAGGCCGCTTGTTGGACTGTTGAACCTTTTTATAGGCTTCATAGCCTTCCTCTTTTGCCCTCTCTTGGGCAGATTTCCGACTTCTCTCTTCAATGAGAGAATTTATTCGAGCCATGACGACTCCTCTGTCAGAGCCGAGGTTGCTGCTGGTCTTCACTCGACCAGCCATGCCCTTGGTGCGGTCGTCACAGTCCTCCCACACTATCCCTAGTGTGGTATCCCAGCAATAGCTAAATACGTAGTCATCACCGATCCAGAAGCGATTTAGGTTTTTTTCGTATATTTCTTTCCGAATCCACTCTGGTTCGGGTATTTCCAATTTAGCGGCTTCTTCTGCCGCAATTTTCGCTAACTCGTCCTGTTCCCAGCGAACACGGACTTTTTCGATAGAAGCTACCAAGTCTGCAAACGTGATTTTCTCGCGCTGGCAGTATTCGTACACATTGTTTTGCACCTTGGCAAGAATTTCTTGCTCAGTGGCAATACGAATATTCTCTTTTTTCTCTGTAACCCAAATAGCAGTTCCGTCTGCGTGGGCATATTCCCATACAGTGTAACAGATGGTATCCACAGTTGTGTTACCAGCAAAACCGAGACCCTGGTCGTATGCGACCTTGTTTTTGCTTTTGCCTGTTGATGCAAAAGCTTCGCCCCAATACTCTCTGTTTAATCCGTGACAGTATGGCTCAACTGCTCTTTCAAAAGAGCAATTGAACATGGCGCATGGCGCGCCATGTTGTTGATACTTATACCAATCATTCAAGGAACTTAACGCCGCCTGAATTTCTTGTAGCAAAGTATCAACTTTTGCGGTTGTTTCTTGGGGCAAAACCCAAGAAACACATTCATACAATCTGTCAGAATCGTCATCAATTTCTCCGTAAATGGCGATTTCCAGTTTATACCAGTCCAGGTTTTCTGGATTAACAGATGTCACAATAACATCTACTAGCCCAGAATTATCTAAAGTTCCGTTTAATTCTTCAGCTAACTTTTTCTGTATCTCAATATGTAACTCGCTAACATTAATCTTGAACATTGCCTTTGTCTCCAGTTTAATATCAATCTTTAAAATCTCATCCATCCATTTCTGGATGTTTTGGCGACCACCTACACGGGTGATTAAATTGATTAAAGTTTGTTGTCTTTTTTGCAAATTTTTTATCAACTTAACCGAGGTGTGAGTGGTGTTGCCTCGTCTCCTATGTTTAAACTGTATCCCAGTTTTTAGGGATTGTCAACCCCTTTTCTGAAATTTTTTCTAAACCACTTCAAGTCCTTACCGTCTAACGCTTCCAGGAATTTAGCAAAGCTTGGCAGTGCTTCTGATCCCTTGGGGTAGACATAGCCACAAGCTATGAGCTTTTTAGACAGACTTTCCTTTAAATCCTGTCTACACCTGATTTCTACTTGTGTGTCGTGATGTTTTTCCATAAGATATCCCAATCTGTACGCCAGAATCATATCATTCTTTTGGCGGCATCACACACGCCTGGGATGTTGCCTGACTGGCGATTAATCTTTTGATTATCTTCCCTGATGGACATTTCGCACATTCATCCATCTCGCCAGGCAATGGGCAATTACATTTTAAAGAATAGGTATTGTGAGGTCTTCTACCTGATTCAGAGATATCCTCTTCTTCCCAGGCATGGATATCTATTAGTTTTAAGCTGGCTAATTCTCTTAAATATAATCGAATTGTAGCTGGTTTTTTATTTAAGAAATCCTCATCTTTGGCTATGTCTTCTGCTGTGCATCTACCGCGACTAAATAGAATATCTAATATTAATAAATAAGTGTAGTTACGATTCGCCATGATGTTATTCTCCTAAGAAAAAATTAATACCCTCTTTATTGAAATTGGTTTTAAAGGTGCGACTTTTAAGGAAGTTTTGTACATCCTTGAATCTCACCATCATTTGACGAGATTTGTATTTATAAGTTGGTAATTGCCCGCTCTTGTACCAATAAGAAGAAGTAGACGAACTAACACCTAGTATCTTGGCAAGTTTACGCAGTGATATATTATCGTATTGACAAGCAAAAGAAATGTTGTGAGTTATGCAGTAATTTTTCACTGCTATTTCTGTTCTGTAAAAGCCGTGTTTATTCAATACCTGTACTATTTTAGTAGGTGGTATAAACCCGGCATTTTCTTCTACTATCTCTATTTCTTTTGTTGTCCAGTTCTTATTACCTTTCTGCTTAGACATTACACTAATGGTAATACGATTTCCTCTGGTTGATTTTGGTATTTTCCCTGGCGAGATTCATAGTTGACGGCGCATTCTTCACCTTGGAAAAATAATAATTGTGCTATGCCTTCATTGGCGTAAACCCGGCAATCAGCACTTGATGAATTTGATATTTCTATTGTTAAATGCCCAATCCATGAAGCCTCGACTGGTGTTAGATTCGCTATCAAACCAGCGCGGGCATAGGTTGATTTTCCTATGCAAATAGCTGTTAAGTTTGGAGGCATTTGTAATTTTTCAATAGCTACTCCTAGTCCATAGGAATGTGCAGGAATAATAAAAAAATCGCCCCATTTATCTTGCTGTAATTCTACCGATTCAAGGTTCTGGGAATTGAAGTTTTTGGGATTAACAATTGTTCCAGGAATATGTCTAAATATCTTAAATTCCTTGCTACTTAATCTGATGTCGTAGCCATAGGAGCTAAGTCCATAACTGATAGCTTTTCTGATTTGACTGGACATTTGCTCATGCCCACAGATGCTGACTTCTCTGATTAATTGCACCTGAAATGGTGTAATCATGCCTTCAATGGCATATTGCATAATTTGGGAGTCGTTTAATATCATGGGTCTAAATAAATAGTTGCTTGACAATTGACATACAGGCGTAGTAATCGTTACCTAAATATTCCCGTCGTGCTTTGTCTACATAGTAAAATCCGCTACTTGATTTTTCAATTTTGCCATTATGTTTACCGCCAAATCCGTCAAGCAATGACTGGAGTTTTTGTGTCGGGCTGTACATTTGAGATGCTGATATAGATACGCCGATAATTTTATCATTATATTGATTGCATTAAAAAGCCGCTACACAACTTAGTATGTGTAGCGGCTTTTGATTGTTCTTATTTATCCGTCAGTGGTCAAGCGGACTACTAATGAAAGATTCAAATCCGTAGCTATAGATAATGTCGTTGATACCGCAAGGAGCGTCGTTGGCATCAGGATCGAAACTGAGCTCATAAGCCCACCAGTTGGCGTTGTCGTGCCAACTCCAACTGAATCCGTCCTCCACCCATCGTAGGTTCTCATCGAGAGAAACCTCGGACGGGCTAAACAAGCTAATGAATTGATAAGTCTGCATATTTTTTTAGTTTAATAACGGCACTAAGCACTAATTTAGGATTAGCACTTAGTGCCGATTGAATTAGTAGGGAGGATACAAGTCATCCTCATAACTACTGACATCACGGGGTTTGCCCTTTGGGCTGTACCCGTCGTCCTCTAATGCGGGAGAACCTTCGCCTATTCGTGGTCGCCAGTCTTTGACGGACTCGCGACCGACTTTAATCATTTCTGACAATTCTGATCCATTACGGATCAGTTGCCCTGCACTGGCAGCTTTGTAGCTGTTGACTACTGCCACCAGTGCGGTATTGGGCTTTACGCCCCGCTCGTCCGCCTCAATGTGAGGCTCGTAAATGCAGTGGGCATGGAATAATTCGCCCATGTTTTTGTAGTGCTGTTTACGCATCAATGCATAAGCACCTTCCATGTCAAAACAAAACCCACTACGGTCTGTGGTTTTTGTTTTGTACTGCAACCAGCCCGACATAAACGACGCTCCGCTTGCGCCGTTGAGAGATATCAACAAGGGTGTAGGATGTACTGGAGAATCGTTTTCTCCCAGTACATAGCACCATGCGTAGGAGCATGGCTTGTACAAATGTTTGTTACCCCAATAATCTACCTGGCGGGTCTCCCCGATTATCTTCCCTGTCTCACGGGATTTTGCATAGCGCGGTGTTTGCGCTATGATTACGATTTTTGGCTGAAGAGCCATATACATCTCTTCCGTGTCACCAGATGCAAACTCATGCAACACGGGTTTCCAGCCTGGAGGTGCGTCAAAACCAGATGCTTCGGCATTAGCCTTGGTAATGGCAAACCCGAAGTCTGCCATCCCATGCTTGTTCCATCGGGGGTTGATTATTTGGCAGAACGGCTGACGCTCTGCCTGTTGTGGGGAAAATTCCCCACTTTCAAAATCCATCATGTCTGTGTCTATTACTGTCATCGTTTTACCTGTTTTACCTGTGTTTTGCGTTGTGTACGCGCGGATTTGACAAGGCATCGCACCCAGCCCTTGCGCTAAACCGTGGTGGCGTATTCTCGCTTGGTTAAGCTAACCAAACTCTTGGCAACTGGTCGCCAATCATTTGCAAAGGTTTCCCCATCCAGTGTCCATCCCCATCGGTCGTCTAGCCAGATGTATCCGGCTAAAGTCCCGTTGAACCTCACGGAGTATTGCTGACCCCAAAGGTCAACAAAGTTCATATCTTCGATAATATACCCTATGTCTTCGATAGGCTGGTTTATGCGACCACTACCACGCTCGTCGTTGAGCGCGAAAACTTCCGCATCCTCATAAGAGAGGAATAACTGTCTTTCTAGTCCTTTATTAACAGCCCACGAGACTAAATCGTGGTCTCTGTCAAAAACTATCTCTATTGTGGCGACTACATCGCCATTTTTGACCACCTCGTGGTAGCCAAAATCTATAGCCACTACTTGCAATTCTGTCTCTAGTTCCGCTTCTAGTTCCGCATGTGCCACCTCTTGTGGCTCTATCAGAACAAGTCCGGCATTTTGCACAAATCTCTCTGCTTGAAGGTAGGTCTCCGTGCGATGGACAATCTTGCCCTCAGACACAACCATGTAAGGCTGTGTCAGTCCTTCGTAGCTATCACCGTCAAACTCGATGACGGCGGATTTTTCCTGTACCTTCGCCACAGTCTTAGCTTGATGAGCTAAAATAGCCTCTACCCAGTTTGTAATCAGCCTCTTGTCGCCACTGGGCAAAACGCCCATGTCAGCAGCGACTTTCTTCACTTTGACTAAACCTCGATTTAAAAGCTGTTGACGGGAGTAGATAGGGTGTGACATAGTTAATTAGACCTATTAGGTTGAAGGCGATCGCTTGACTTTCCACGGTGCGGCGGTCGCTTTGTTTATATCTCAATTATTACGCAATAATTGGGATATGTCAACCCCTCTTGAGAAATTTCTTGAATCCTCAACAGATAAGGCTTTCCGTGCAAAAAGTTCGATTAACTCAGATACAGATGTCCCTCTGTTAACAGCTTCTTTTTGCAAATTCTCCCACGCGGTCGGGGTAACGCAAATAGTGTGTCTGACTTTATTTTCGATGTAGCGCGGCTCTCGTGGCCTGAGATTTTTTAAGCTTGCCATAAATATCTATTATTGTGGATAAATTGAGCATAGCATGATGTTCAATGCTTGCGTCTATCGAATAAAAGATGAAGTTATGGAGATATCTGTAATATTTATGTAGTCTGGCAAGCGTAAAGTAACTTGCGTTACTCATGCTTACCAGAAGTTACTAAACACAAAGGAATGCTATGAATAATTTAGCACATATCGAGAAAAATATAGTGTTATCATGTAATAGATAGGTCAACACGGTGAGGGAGCGCGCAATACTCCCGCCGTTCCAGTTGACAGTCCATTACAGTCCAAAATGAACTTATGAACAGTTTAGCAAAAATTGATGTAATTCAGAAAGATGATGAGCTAGTTGTTGATTCCCGACTGATAGCCAAAGAACTGGGGATTGAGCATAGATCATTTTTCAGGACTATCAGAAAGTATCAGACCGAGTTACAGGAATTTGGACACCTGCGATTTGAAAACGCATCTGTAGTAAGCTCATCCAAGGCAACAAATATTACACTGTTTGCCTACTTGAACGAAGATCAAGCTACTTACGTAATGACCCTATCAAAAAATACTGAGCAGGTCAGAAAATGCAAGCGAACACTGGTTAAGTCATTTTCAGAAGCCAAACAAATAATTAAAACCGTCATTCCTGCACAAAATGACCACATCCGCGAACTAGAGCTACGTTTGCAATTAGCACAGGCGGAAACTCAAAAAGCTTTAGCGGAGAAAGCCGTACTTGATGCACGTCATTTAATTGTTGCTACTTGCCCTGAACCTGTGCAGCAAAAGATACTCGGTTATTCTGTTGTGGAAAAAGTGGAGTACCGCGATCGCATTATTCATGGGCAGGATTTAATTAATGATGGTTCGACCATTAACAAAACTGCTTTATGTAGACGCTATGGCTTTGTGTCTAAAAGCGGAAAACCCGATTATATTAAATTAAATAGACACCTTGATTCGTTGAATATTCCTGATTATGCTTGGGAGAATGTGCCAAGTATCAAAGAAAATCAGGAATTGCGGCGAGATTATTTAGAGGAATTAGACAAGAAGATTATTGATGATTCCCGTCAATTATGGTTTGGGGAATGAATAAAAAAACCTGCTTTGTGGCAGGTTTTACACAAGGTTGGATTACATCTTTATTGTAATCTTATTTCTAGATTTTGTAAATATTTAGCTCCCTTCCTTCCAGGTTTTAAGTGCTTTAATCCTGGCGTTAATTCTATTTAATTTTTCTTCGGTTTCTTCCTTGTCAGCACTCAGATTCATTAATTCCGCATCTATTGACTGCTCTAATGTCCAGCCTAGATTTTTGTGTTCATTCCAAGTAGTTTCAAGCATATTTACAATCCTGCGAACATCATCCATATTTCTGCAAACATAGTCAACGGAATTTTTAGACCAGATGAACAAAGAACGCTCAACTCGCCATTTATCTATTTCCGCTTTTTTGGCTAGTGAGGGAAAATCACAAGTATAGGGTTTTGCCCATATAGGTAGTGTAAGTGAATTAATGTCGTGCATATTTGATTCTCATTTTGTTTTTTCATTGTTTGCTTGCCATTGTTTTTTCATTATTGCTTGTTTGGATCTTCCTAGTATTGAGCTTTTTTGACTTAAAGAGAAATCGGTAATTAGAAATTTTAGTTCTTGCTCAGTCCATCTTCTTTTGTGAGGCAATATCTCCAGTCTTAATTCTTTGATTTTCCTCCTAACACAATATTGTCCTTTATTTAACTTTTCTGCAAGCTGCTTAATCGTGAATCTAAATGAATTTTGCTTCAAAAAATCCAAATCTTCCTGACTCCACTTGTTAAAATCTAGTCCCAATCTTTTGGCGTGATATGTAGTAGATTGAACGCTTTTGCCTAGGCGATCGCTAATCTCTCTTATGGTATATTTACCAGCACTATTAATCAAAATTTGAATTTCATGACTGCGCCAACTATTCATTGTTTCTCCTTTATTTGAAAAGTGTTAGTTGTATCGAGTTAATTTGGTGGTTGTGATATTTTTCTAAATATCGCAATGCACTGTTTAACGCTGGAGCAACAACAATAGTCCATTGAGGTGGAGGGATTTGCTTTGTATCCATCTCATCACAGTATTCATTGAACAATTTAACAGCTTCCCAGAATGAATCCATGGCATCATAAGCCAGTCTATTAAGTTTTGCTCTAATTCTGCTTTTAGTAGCAGCATTTGAGTCATTCCAATAAATAGAGTTTGCGACTTTGTGATATGCATCCGCATAGGACGTAAATAGAGTCAACTCTAATTTCATAGACACCAGCAATTCATGATTACTAGGGATTCTCTCGACTAAACAATGTATCTCGCATTTAGGTATCAGCATAAATTTGATTCTGATTCATCTGGATGTGCAAGCGTTGAATCTTGAGACAAACAGCTAAAAAGATGGTGGCGATTTGATTCAATTTCCATTAGTTCATGCAGCGTTATTTTTACTTGAGAAAGTCGTCTCCTGACTTCGTGAAGTTTTTCTTGGTAGTATTTGAAAACTTCGTACTCGTCTGTGGAAAGTTGCTGGCAATACTGCATTTCCAACTTTTCTAAGTGTAGTTTTAGTGCATTTAATTTGATAATATTCATGGCTAATATTGTGGTTTTGCTAAATTTTTGAATTGCGCTCTTGGGGCATCGTAAAGTAATTTTACTGTTCCCGTTCCCGAATCGCGCCCCTTGGCTACAATGACTTCTCCAATACCTCTGTTTGGAGTATCGGGATTGTAATATTCATCTCGGTATAGCAGGAACACAAAGTCTGCATCCTGCTCAATGCTTCCTGATGCCCTTAAATCTGACAGCATTGGGCGGTTATTTTGCCGTCCTTCAACGCCCCTGTTTAGTTGCGCTAAGGCAAACACGGGACAGCTGAAACCGGTTGACCCTGACGACAAACTCTTCAGCAGCCGACTAGCGCGGCTGATCTTACTTTGCTCATCCCTTGCATTCTCTTCAGTGCTTGCCAAAATATGGATGTGGTCTACAAATATCGCGCCTGGTCTTTCTCCAGTGCGGGCAATGGTGCGGCGAATAGTGCCGTTGATGTCCAATACATCCATCTGTGAATAATCGCAAATGTATAGCTTAGACTCTTCTGATGTTTCCATAGCCATAGATATCTGCGTCCATTCATGGCTGCTTATCATCCTAGGTGCTTTGAGCTTTGCGCCTTCAACATTTGATAATCGCGTTGTTAGCCGTCTAGCCAATTGAATTTTATCCATCTCTAAAGAGAAGAAAAACACTGGTCTATGCTGACCGTTCTGCTTAGATGCGATGTTCCAAGCTATATCTAATCCTATGGCTGTTTTGCCCATGGCGGGTCTGCCACCAATTACAACAAATTGGTTCGGCTCAAAGCCGCCTGTTAGCGCGTCCAGGTCGTAAAATCCAGATTGAATGGGGACAATTTCCCCTGATATTTTCTTTTCCATTTCGCCATACATTTCTTGCATAGCGGTGGATACGTGCGCTAATTCAGGTCGGTCGTCTGATTGGGATTGAGTCAAGTCAAATATGCTTTTCTGTGCCTCTTCCAGGATTTTGGGCAGTTCCAGTTCGCTGCTGTAGGCTAGTTTGATGTTGCGGTGGGAGATTCGGATTAGCTCCCGTCTGAGGAATTTCTCATAGACAATTTCAGCGAGGCTATCTATGTTAATCGCGCTGACGGTGCTGTCTAGCAACGCCCTTAGCTTGGTTCTGCCACCGATTAATTTAAGGTAGCTTTCACCGCGCAGGTCTACCTTGTCTGATAAGCGGGACGCAACGCTTACTATATCTGTGGGGTTGGACTCTAAATGAAGTTCTACCATGACGCGGTAAATCATGGCGTGGCAATGCACGTAAAATGCCTCGGCCGGCAATCTGCCATGGATTCTCTCTATGGCACTGGGGTCTAGAAGGATTCCCCCTAAAATTACCTGTTCAGCCTCGACGTTTTGGGGCGGGAGGCGGTCTAATCCGTCAGATGCTAGGTCTAGGTTGTTTGACTGAAACATGATGTCTTGTCCTGGATTTTTAAAAAAAGATTTATTTTGACCATTCCCATGTGGGGAATTTTTCTTTGGCATAGCGATACCAAGCGCGGTTATCCTTCCCTGCAAAAAATTCCTCTAAAGAGCGGCTTTTCAGGTATTGGGTACGGTGGTGGTATTCGTGCTGAATTTCATACCAATCCTTCAAATATTGGGGAATTTCCGATAGTTCCTCTGATGCTTTCGATAAGTCTGGAGATGGAAGAGTGCAGCTTGGGCGATCGCACAAGTTCATCAAGTTCACCCAGCCACCCTTAGTCCGTTCCCATTGATTGATAATGGCTATGGCGTGGCCATACTTCTGTTCTGGCGTTGACTTATCCTTTCTTGCCAAGTCAATGGCTAATTTTTTGACTATCTCAGGATTGCAGTTTTGGAAATGCGCGGACATCCGCTTGGAACGCCAGGGCAAAACCCAGCCTTGCCATTTGGCTCGGTCTCTAAAAATGCCTAGCATCTCGGATGGTGGTGCAGTGTCGGACGTATCTGGACTTAATAGAAAAGTGTCTATTAATTCATAGACATTTGCCGCTTGTGCGTAAGCATTTTGAAGCGCGGCGGCGGAATACCCGTCCTTAGATTGGGCTATTGGTGAGTTGCAAACATCTGTCTTTTTATCAGAAAGATTATTTATATCTGTTGAATTAGATTTAAACCCATCACAATCGCGGGCTTCTTTCTCTTTTTCTTCTTCTTTTTTGTCTTCTGAATTTATGTTCTTCTTATGTGGGGGGTCGCATCCACCGACGGATGAACCATATACTCGGTCGTCCACCGGTGGTTTACCCACCCCTGGTTTACCCGTCGGTGGTTCGTCCACCGACGGGTAAACCACCCCTGGATGTGTGGCTTTAAAGAGGCTGCATTCCTCTTTATCGGCAAATATGTAATAGTCCCAGTCATAACGCCCCTGGGAATCTTTGACTTTTAATCTAAGCAGATATCCATTTTCTTCTGCTTCTTTGATAATTGTTCTCAATTTTTCTCGACCATATCCCAAGCTTGCCTTGATGCTGGCAAAGGATACGGTAAATCCGTCCGCATGAGATTGTATCCAGGCGATGAAACGAAAAGTCCCATCACCAATGAATTGATTACGAATCAATTCATTGGGTAACTTTGTGTACCCTGACACGGGCATTCCGCCCTTACATATTTTTCCCATTACATCCTCCTTGGACGCAATGGTACATCTGTCTGATTGACAGACATTTGAAAATTTCTTATCATTGAGATGCTCCTTGTGGATTTAAGGCTAGGGGTCGTCCCTCGACTATTTCCGGTAGTGCGGGGGAAAATTTTTTACTACTCTGCCAATAATGACTGAGCGTATGCCAAAACTTGATCCGCAATGCTTGGCTTGCGGTCAAGACATCTGGCAATGTCTTTAACCTGTTTTTCCAAAGCTGTCGGGATTCTGACAGCCTTGGTTTTGCCTGTGACCCATCCAGGCTTAAACAAAACCTCCGGCGGCGCGGGGGCGGGCTTTGGGTTTGCCATGTTTCTCCTAATTGACTGGTAATATCATATCCTATTGACGGGTTACTCGTCAATAGGATGTAAATAAAAGTTTTCATTTCTTCTGAAAAAACTGCGGATCTTTTCATTCTATCGGCAAAGTTATCAAGATTTCGATAACTTTGTTTGCAACAAAAAAGCGGGCTGTAAACCCGCT
>Ga0208784_1000009_pt1 | contig 98731 bp, 97 predicted proteins | sample DEB19_08_DNA_FD_184531 | JGI IMG/M metagenome (GOLD analysis project Ga0208784, IMG submission 184531) | Aqueous microbial communities from the Delaware River and Bay under freshwater to marine salinity gradient to study organic matter... | ecosystem: Environmental > Aquatic > Marine > Coastal ... | reverse complement strand
CCCGTTTCGTGCTACACTATCAGCAGTTCACACCCCGAACCGATCATGGCAATCTTCTCTCAGTGCTCCGACCTGGAAACCCGTCAGACCATGTGGGTTAAGCGCAAGACTGATGACGGTCCTCAGAACCGCTACGCTGGCGTGATCACGCCAGCAGAGGCGTGGTGGTGGGCAGGGTGCCATGCCGACTGCTACGCTTCGGACGTGGTGGCACCCCAGTGGGAGGGGTGACCCCCCATCCTAGCACACGGGCACTGGGTTCGTGGGGCGCAGTGCCCCCGCCGCCGCCCCCGTGCGGTCGCGGCGCGTGATGGGGGGTTGTTATAAAAACCCCTAACTACCCTAACCTACAAAGTGTTACGGACGCGAGAGAAATATCAGACTCATTAAACATCGAAAATCAAAAAATTTTTCCCCAATAAAAAGTTCTCATAAGGTTGATATATAATCTAAAATTATATTCGTGCGAATGAGAAAAAAATCCGGAGAAGAAAAACGCCCCATAGAAGTCGATCCGATCAGTGGGGAGTATTCGATTAAACTGCCAGAGTGGATGGTCAATGAGCTTTCGTGGTACGAGGATACTGAGATTACGTTTACCTTAGAGGGTAGTGAACTCATACTTTCAGAAACAGAATGAAAAAATATGATATCTATGTAAAAGATAGATGTATCTTTCATTCAGTAACTGAAAGTGAATTCAAAACGACTTGGAGTACTTTGAACATTATGGTCGGAATTATGAAGACTGAATACTGTTCAGAGGACCTTCATTACAAAGAAGTGGATCATTGACAACCACTACATAATACTGTATGATATGATTGAAAATTAATCAAGTTATGACAAAAGGATTTACTGTAAAGGCAAAGAGTCCAGTAGTCACCAAAGAATCTGAATGGGACTACGACAAGGCAAGGGAAATGGTACGTGGAAAGACAATTGTATTTTGTCTTCCTGGACGTGGTGTTTCCTATACATATCTGAAAAACTTTGTTCAACTTTGTTTTGATCTTGTACAAGCAGGTGCAAGTATTCAGATCTCACAAGATTATAGTTCAATGGTGAACTTTGCACGTTGTAAGTGTCTAGGTGCAAATGTTCTACGTGGTCCTGATCAAAAGCCTTGGGATGGAAAACTGAATTATGATTGGCAACTGTGGATTGATAGTGATATCGTCTTTAACAGTGAAAAGTTCTGGCAACTGGTTCTGATGGATCAAGACATTGCTGCTGGTTGGTATTGTACCGAAGATGGTATGACCACCTCAGTTGCACACTGGTTGGACGAAGATGATTTCAGAGGTAATGGTGGTGTTATGAATCACGAAACTCTGGAAAGCATTCAGAAGCGTCGGAAACCATTTACTGTTGATTACACTGGATTTGGTTGGGTTTTGATTAAGAACGGTGTGTTTGAACATTCTGAAATGAAGTATCCTTGGTTCGCACCGAAGATGCAGGTCTTTGAATCTGGTGAAGTTCAGGACATGTGTGGAGAGGACGTATCCTTCTGTTTGGATGCAAAAGAAGCAGGATTTGAAATCTGGTGTGATCCTCGCATTCGCGTCGGTCACGAGAAGTCACGTATTATCTAAGATGGCACAAGAGCGGTATAATATTCTATGTAACGGTCGGAAAATTTATCAAAACCTTACAGAGGAAGAATACTTCGACACTATGGAGGATCTGTCTGAACAGTTTTATGAGACAGGTTCTCCAAACCCAAGCGAACTTGAAACTGAAATTTATTTGGAGAATTAATCAATGGCTGCAAAATCCAGTGGTGGTCTGAACAAAAGAACTTCTTATATTCCTGGACCTCCCAAAAAGTCTCGCCAAGGCGATGGCATGGGAACCAAATATGCCGCGTCTTCTCGCAATGGAGCGCGTAAAAAGTATAGAGGACAAGGTAAAGGATGAGTTACTTCCTAGATGTCAACGATGAATGGAATCAAATACATCCAAAAGACATCTGGGCATATAATAAACTGTCATTAAGTCGGTTATTGGGTTATACTTGTGGTCCTACTGGAACCACAGTTCCCAAAACCGACTTTTATATTGTTCGACCCTGTATCAATTTGCTTGGTATGGGGCGTTTTGCTCGTAAGGAATGGATTGAAAAGGAAACAGAACACTTTCATCCTGCGGAGTTTTGGTGTGAAATCTTTCAAGGACCACATTTAAGTGTTGATTTTTATGAGAAGAAGTCAAAACTGGTTGTTTTGGGTGAAAAAAATGCCGATGATCCCCTGTACAAGTGGGCAAAATGGACAAAACTTGATGTTGAAGTAGAATTTCCATCAATTTTGAATGATTTGGTTGGTAACTATGAATGGATTAACTGCGAAATGATTGGAAATCACGTGATTGAAGTACAATTTCGTCAAAATCCAGATTTTCGGTACGGAAACACAGTTGCAATACCTGTTTGGAATAATGAAAAAGTTGAAAACATGACTTATATTGAAGACAAAGAGTATGATACGTATCACAGAAAGGGTTTTTGGGTCAAATAAATAAATTTTTTAATCAAACTGAGTTGAAACAATATTCGATGGGCAAGCACCTGCTCCTAGAGGTGTATGATGTTGATTTTGAAGCGATTAATGATGTAGAATCGCTTCAAAATGCAATGATTAGAGGCATTAATCGTGCCAAAATGACGATTTTGAACACATTTTCACACTGTTTTGTGCCACAAGGATGTACAGTCGTCATTGCACTAGCAGAAAGTCACGTTTCTTGCCATACTTGGCCTGAAAATGGGTGTTTGGCAGTAGATGTATACACTTGTGGAGAGGGAAATCCACGTCTTATTGCCTTAGAAATTCTAAAATACCTCAATTCTGACTCATATTCTCTGCGTGAAGTCGATCGTTAAATAGACATAAGGAGATAGCAACCTCCTTTATAAAAGTTCTGTTTTATTCATTAAAACAGGAGCTAAAATGTCTAATTTACCAGTCGATAGAGACTCAAACTACATGTATCAGATGTGGGGAACCACTAAACTTGTGAGTGATTATGATGGTTTTGAGCAAAAAAGAGTCATTCAAGAGGTGATGCATGATCTTGCACCAAAACATGACTTAAAAAAACAAGAAGAATTACATGAAAAGATTCGTAATGACGAAGATTATGATGATTGGGAGTATGGAACAGAACCAACATATGGAATTCCTTGGAAATGACGAATAAATAATCTGAGAAAATCTATACATCAATGGAAGTCACACGAATATCAAGAGGATATAAAGATATTAGCTTATCTTTTGATCCACATCCTGTGACAAAAGATTTACCTATTCTGGTAAATGAGCGAGCGATCACAAGATCTGTTCGTAATTTAGTGGAAACTAATCTGACGGAAAGATTTTACAATCCATATATTGGATCTAATGTACGCAGATTGTTATTTGAGTACGTTGACTATGGTACAGCATCTGCAATTGAAGATCAAATTATAACTTCCATTGAAAACTTTGAACCAAGAGTTACTAATGTCAAGGTCGAGGTAGAACCAAGACCTGACGACAACTCATTTGAAGTGGCAGTCTTTTTTGATATTATTGGAGAAACTTTAAGACAACAATTTTCATTCTTATTAGAGGCAACAAGATAAAATGCCTTTTACACAGTTTACGAACCTAGATTTCGATCAAATCAAATCTCAGATCAAGAATTATCTCCGTGCAAATTCAAATTTCACGGATTTTGATTTTGAGGGATCAAATTTTTCTGTGCTGATTGATACATTAGCATATAACACTTACATTACAGCGTTCAACTCTAATATGATTGTGAACGAATCCTTTTTGGATTCGGCAGTTTTAAGAGAAAATGTTGTATCCTTAGCAAGAAATATTGGTTACGTACCTCGTTCCAGAAGCGCCGCTAGGGCGGCGATTACCTTCAATGTGGAAACAGATACCACAAGTCCCTTTCTCACTCTACAAGCGGGTCTGGTGTGTGTTGGAGCGTTTAATGACACATCATATAGGTTCTCAATTTCGGAAGATATAACAACAACTGTTAAAGATGGTGTTGCAAGATTTGGATCATCCTCTTCACCAATTTTAGTCTATCAGGGAACATATCTTACAAAACAATGGATCGTTAACAATTCACAAGATCAAAGATTTATTCTTGAAAATTCTGGAATTGATACTTCTAAAATTGTTGTATATGTAAAAGGTATTAATGATAGTGGACTTGGAAGAGAATATTTTAAAGTAGATAATATTCTAAACATTAATAAAAATTCAGAAATTTATTTGATTCAAGAAGTTCAAGATGAAAAATATGAACTTCTTTTTGGCGATGGATATTTTGGCAAAAAACTTGAAAACAATGCAATAGTCACAGCAAGATATATTGTAACAGAAGGTACGGAAGGAAATGGTCCAACCAACTTTGCTTTCCAAGGTAGTTTTGTTGATGCATCTAATTTAAGAGTAATTCCATCAAGAAGAATTACTATTAATACTATTGATAGAGCTAGAAATGGTGGAGATGTTGAACCAGTTTCATCTATAAAATATTTCGCACCTAGATTATATTCTGCCCAGTACAGAGCTGTTACTGCAAGAGATTATGAGGCAATTATTCAATCAGTGTATCCAAATACAGAATCTGTTGCAGTTGTTGGTGGAGAAGAATTAAGTCCTCCAGAATTTGGAACAGTTCAGATTAGTATTAAACCAAAAAATGGTACGTATGTTTCAGATTTTGACAAACAAAATATTCTTTCAAAATTAAAGCAATATTCGATTTCGGGAATTAATCAAAAAATAATTGATCTTAAAATTCTCTATGTTGAAATTGATAGTTCAGTTTACTACAATGCAAATCAGGTATCGAATGTTGATGAACTAAAAACTCTTGTTATTAACACACTATCAGACTACTCTAAGAATGTTGATATCAATAGATTTGGTGGAAGATTTAAGTATAGTAAAGTACTTCAATTAATTGATAGAGTTGATTCTGCAATTACTTCTAATATTACAAAAGTTAAAATTAGAAGAGATATGAAAGCTCTTGTGAATCAATTTGCACAATATGAGTTGTGCTTTGGTAATCGTTTCCGCATCAATCCACAGGGATATAATATAAAGAGTACAGGATTTACTATACAAGGATCTGATAATATTGTTTATCTTACAGATGTTCCCAATAAAGATGCAAGTGGCAATTTGGATGGAAGTGGTAAAGGTATTTTGGCAGTAATTCGTCAAACCGACAGAGGACAAAATCAGGTTGTTTTAAAATCAATCGGAACTGTCGATTATACTAATGGTGAAATATTAGTAAACACAATTAATATCACTTCAACAGTTGCAGAAAATGAACTTATTGAAGTTCAGGCTTTCCCAGATTCAAATGATGTAATTGGATTGAAAGATTTATATCTGAGTTTTAGCGTTTCTAGTAGCAAGATAAATATGCTTAAGGATGTTATTGCCTCCGGAGAAGATATCTCTGGGGTTACTTTTACAAGAGATTATTACACTTCAAGTTATTCCAACGGAGACATCGAGAGGAAATAAAATATGTCGAATTTTGAGAAGAGAGTACAAATCAATAAAATTATTGAGAGTCAACTTCCAGAATTTTTAGTTTCTGATTTTCCAAAAGCAGTAGAATTTCTAAAACAATACTATATTTCTGAGGAATTTCAGGGTGGTAATGTAGATATTGCTGATAATTTAGATCAGTATTTAAAACTTGATAATCTAGTTCCAGAAGTCATTGTAGGACAAACAAGATTAACATCTGATATTTCAGCATCTGCTGGAATTGTTACTGTCACATCAACGAAAGGATTTCCATCAGAGTATGGATTGTTAAAAATTGATAATGAAATTATTACTTATACTGGAATAACAACAAATACATTTACTGGTTGTATTCGTGGTTTTAGTGGAGTTACTGGATATAACTACTTGTCCAAATTTGATTTGGATGAGGAATCGAGTAAGCAGTCTTTGGTGTTCGAAGATACCGATTCTTCAATCCATACATCTGGTTCCACTGTTAAAAATTTAAGTGTTCTCTTCTTACAAGAATTTTATAAGAAATTAAAATATACATTTACTCCTGGGTTAGAAAATACAGATTTTGTTTCCGACTTAGATGTAGGAAACTTCATTAAACACGCTAGGGATCTATATCAGTCCAAAGGAACAGAAGAATCTGTTAAAATTCTTTTCAAAGTTTTATACGGAGTAGATGCTCAAGTAATTGATTTAGAAAGTAGATTAATTAAACCATCGTCTGCAAACTATGTTCGCAGAGAAGTAGTTACTGCTGAAAATATATCTGGAGATCCATTACAACTGGAAGGGCAAACTATATTTAAATCAACTGACCCAAATACAAACGCATCGGTCTCAAATGTTGAAATTTTTACAAGAGATACTAAAACTTTCTATAAATTAGAACTTTTTATTGGATACGATGAAAGAGATTTAATTGAAGGAATTTTTACTGTTCCCGGAAAAACAAGAGTACTTGAAGATGTTCCTGTTGATTCTTCTGTAATTTCTGTCGATTCAACTATTGGGTTTCCAGAGTCTGGAATTTTAAATCTAATATCTGGTGGAAACACCATAAAATATACTTCAAAATCAATCAATCAGTTTTTTGGATGTTCAGGTGTTAACCTTGAAATTCCACTTGGTTCTGATATCAGATCTGATGAAACAATTTATGGTTATGAAAAAGGAGACACAAGTAAAAGAGTTGATCTAAGAATTACTGGTGTAATTTCTGATTTTATGGAGCTGGATAACAGCGCCTTAATAGAAGAGGGTGAAGAAATTACAGTAAAAAATCTTGGAGAAATAATCGAAAATCCTCCAAACAGTGAGAAAACATATAAAGAGATATTTGCAAATACTTGGATTTATAATACAAGCACTAGATATCAAGTAAGATCAATAACGGGATCAACATTTACTTTATACAGTAGAATTGATAAGTCTAGCCTTAAAGTTGGCGATACTGTTGATATTTTAGTTTCTTATAGCAATACGATTGTTTTCCAGAACGCCACAGTAACCGATATTAATAGTGAACTCAGACAAATTGTTTTAAGTGGAATAACAGGATTTACACCAAATCCACTAGTGGAATATGATATAAGAAGAAAAATAAAAAAATCTAGTAGTTTAAATGTAAACATTGTAGGTGGGAATAATTCTTATATTTCTAATGTATTAAATGTATATACAGATAAAGACTATGGATATGTTGCATCAAACTCACTACCGTCATATGAAATTATTGATGAATTGGTAGAATCTTTAATCCCAAATGGATCTGAAAGTTACCTTAGAGGTAGAAATGAAAATCTTAAATCATATACTAGCATAAGTTTTCCAACAGATGTTAGATTTATTGATGGTGATATTGTAGTATATAATTCGTCTAACCCACTGAGAGGTTTATCTAATGGATCAAAATATTATGTAAAATTAATTGCTAGTAATGAGATAAGACTATATGAATCAAAAGCATTATTGAACGTAACAAACTTAACTGATAGGGATGGAAATCCTATACTGCCTTACTTGGCTTTTGGTAACATAGATTCTCCAAATAATTCATCTCATAGATTTACACTAGTAAAACACGAAAACAGAAATATATCTCCAAATAAAATACTGAGAAAGTTTCCACTAAGTGTAGTGGAAATTAATCCTACCGAAAAGGTAAAGAGATCCGTAGATACAATATCAGGCGGGATAGGAATATTAATTGATGGTGTAGAAATTACTAATCCAGAGTCTACCGATAAAATTTATTATGGACCATTGCAAGAATTTGATGTTCTAAATGGTGGAAATAATTATGATGTTATTAATCCACCAAAAATCATTATATCTACCGGTGCTGGAACTACTGCTTTAGTTGAACCAATAATCACAGGTAGTGTTAAAGATGTTTATGTGGATCCCCAAGATTTTGATGTCAGTAAAGTTCTTTCATTAACATTAACTGGTGGAAATGGATCTGGTTGTGTTCTTGAACCTATTATGGGTGAAAGATTTAGAGAAGTTGAATTTGATAGTAGAACCCTCAATGTTGGTGGGGGAATAGATCTTACTGATGAGACTATTACCTTTTTAACACCGCATAATTTTTATGATGGTGAACCAATTATCTACAATCAAAATGGAAATAGTCCAGTACTGACAGGATCTTTTGGAGACTCTACAAATACTGTAACAGGGCAATTAGTATCTGGTAGTCAATACATTGCCAAATTTGTCAATACGAGAACCGTAAAACTTTTCAACACAATAAATGATTATAATTCAGGAATTAATACTGTTGGATTCTCAACATTAACTACTTTTGGTGGAATTCACAAGTTTAGAACTCTATCAAAAAGAACTTTAAGATTAATTAAGGTTTTAAATTCTGGTTCAGGATATACTCACAGAAAGTTAAGAGTTAATTCTTCTGGGATATCAACAGAATATAACTATATTTCATATGAAAATCATGGATTTTCTACCGGAGAAATTGTACAGTACTCAACAACAGGAACAGAAATAGTAGGTATTTCAACTCTTAATAACTATTCGGTTGATGTAATTGATTCTAATAGTTTTAGATTGATTGATGTTGGAGTTGGTGCCACAATTACCGGCGATTTAGTTAGAAAGAAACCTGTTACTTTACAATCAACTGGATCTGGACAACATATTTTTGAATATCCGCCTATTGTAGTTACTGCAAATGTTTCATATGGATCATCTTTTACAGGAAGCTTCAATTTTACTCCAATAGTTACTGGTAATATTGATGGGGCATACTTGTATGAAAAGGGATCTGGATATGGATCAAATATCTTAAATCTACATAAAAAACCAACTATTACCATTAAGAATGGAAAAAATGCCGAATTAAAACCAATTATATCTAATGGTAGAATTGCAGAAGTACAAATATTGAGTAGTGGTTATGATTATTATTCAATTCCAGAAATTCGTGTACAGGGTGATGGGTCTGGCGCTATCATTAAACCAGTCATTTCAAATGGATCTATTACAGATGCAGTTGTATTAAATTCTGGGATTGGATATAACTCAACAAATACATCTATCCAGGTTGTTCCAAGAGGATCTGGTGCGATTTTTGATGTTAGAGTTAGGGATCTTACAGTTAATGATGCAGAGAGATATGCGGCGTATACGAGAACAAAGAATACAAAAATCTTTTCAAGTTTAGTTAAGAACAGTGAGGAAGATTCGTTAATATATGGAATTTATGGATATTCGGAAGATTTAGCATCTAAGTACTCTGATGATGGAGTTTCTCACTCACCAATTATTGGATGGGCATATGATGGAAATCCTGTATATGGACCATATGGATATTCTGATCCTAATAATGTTCAATCTGGTGTTAGAATTATAAATCCTGGATATGTTCTAGACACATCTTCTATTTTTGATAGACCTTCATCTTTCCCTGTTGGATTTTTCATTGAAGATTACAGATATTCAAATATTGGAGATTTGGATGATAGTAATGGAAGATTTTGTAAGACACCAGAGTTTCCAAAAGGAACATATGCATATTTTGCTGGGGTAACAACTAGTACTTCATCAAATAAGTTAGAGCCTGTTTATCCATATTTTGTAGGAAATACATTTAAATCACCATTCATAGAGGAGAATTCTTATCTCAATCAATCGTTTGATTTTAATAATTCAAGTCTTATTAGAAACACTTATCCATACAAAATCAATGATAAGTATGCTGGTTATGACTTCTTAGTAGAACCATATGAAAAGTTCCCACAAGTTTCTGTAGTAGAATCAGTTGATAAAGGTTCAGTAGATGATATTAAAGTTGATGATGGTGGTTCTGGATACAAGATAGGAGACAAAATTAATTTTGATGAATCAAATACTGGTGGTTATGGTCTAAGAGCAGAAGTTTCTGAAATTATTGGTAAAAATATTACCAAGGTAGAAACTGAATTAGAAACATACTATCCTTGTGTTCTTGTTTGGGAGGATGAAACCTCTGTTTCTGCATATTACAGATCAGGATTTGATTTAAGAAATAATGATACTGTTTTAGTTGGTAGTATTTCAACTACGGTCGGCAATCTTCTTGGATCTAAAAAAGTAGGTTTTAGCACTGAAATAGTAGGTCTTGCGGGATCTATGACTAGCTATTCTGCACCAGAAGGTAAAGTTGAAGATATATTTGTTACTTCTAGACCAAATGTTTCTATTGGAAATAGTATTTTAATTCATTCAAATTTGGGTAATGAGATTGTAAAAGTACTTAATGATTATAGTAATGGCGTTATAAGAGTGAAGAGATTTGGCACTACTGGTGTGGCACACTCTTTTGGAAGTCAATTAAATGTTCTGAATGAAAAAGTTAAAATTTTAGTAAAAACTCAAAAGTTTAATTCTGAAAGAAACAAATTAGTTTACTTTAATGCAAAAGATTCTGTTGGGATTGGAACAACTCCAGGTGGAGCAGTAACAAAAACATTCACAATTGGTGGTACAACAAATACTGTTTCCATTCCACATAGAAGCATTTACATACCAAATCATCCTTTCAAAACGGGACAAAGATTAACTTTTGAAAAGTCTAGTTATCCAGGTATTGATTCCCTTATTGTTGCAGATAATGCGTCCAATTTAAATACTTTCCAAATTCCAGACGCTACTTCTTCTGTTTACGTAATTAACAGAGGAAAAGATTACGTTGGATTAGTAACTCAAGTTGGATTGACAACTAACAGCGAAGGATTATTCTTCTACAGTGATGGATCTAATAATTCAGAATATTCATTTGAAACAAATTTAGACCAAGTTGTAGCACAAATTGATAGGGCGGTTTCTACTATAAGTGTTGGACAATCTCATGGATTATCCGAATCTGATGTGATTAAGTTAAACATTGTTCCCAATACTGTTGTTGGTTTTGGAACAACTGCGGCATTATCTGTCAGATTTAGTGAGTTTGGTAAAAAATTAATCATTAACTCAATTGGAATTAACTCTTCACAAATCAATCCTGTCAATAATACAATAACTATTGCAAATCATGGATATAAAACTGGTGATAAAATCTTCTATGATAGCGTAGAAGTAGCATCAGGATTAACCACAGGATCTTATTATGTTGTTAAAACGGGAACAAATACCTTTAAGTTATCTGAAACTTTGTATGAGACTAAAACTCAAACAGAAAATATAGTTAATATTGTTGGAACAGGATCTTCGGTTCATAATTTTGGTCTGATTAATCCACAAATCAATGTTGTTAAAAATTCTACACTACAATTTAATGTTTCGGATCCATCTTTAAGAGGGTATAAGTTTAAAATCTATCTTGATAGAGAATTTAAGAATGAATTTATATCTACTGGAGATGATAATAATTTTAATGTCATTGGAATTGGGACGGTTGGATTTGGAACAGCATCACTATCAATTAAATATAGTAAAAATGTTCCTACAAAACTTTATTATGCACTAGAAAAATCTGGGTATATTAGCACTGCTGACAATTATTTCACAAACCATTCCGAAATTAATTATGTAAACAGTGAATACAATGGATCATATACAGTATTTGGAATTTCAACAAACAGTTTTAAAATTTCACCTGAAAGTGTCCCAACTGTACTCATGTATGCCCCAGATCAAGTTGAAAAATTAGAATATTCAACTAAATCATCAACAGCAATTAATGGATCTATCGGCAAAGTTAAGATTTTATCTGAAGGATTTGGATTTAAAAAACTTCCTAAATTTTCTAATGTAACGAGTGAAAATGGATCTGATGCTAATTTGGTTGCAATATCAACTAATATTGGAAAAATCAAAGAAAGTAGATTTAAAACAATAGGTTACGAATATCCATCAGATAATACTTTAAATCCACAGGCATTTATTTCTCCATTAGTAACTTTAGATAATTTTGATACAATTGAGGAAATTGACATTGTTTCTGGTGGATCCAGGTATGTAAATGCTCCAAATTTACTTCTATTCAATGAAAAGACTAAAACAGTTGTTGATAGATCTTTATTGTTTGCGGATACTCCTAGTGGTGCAATTGCAAAAGTAAATCAAATTGCACCCATATATGGATTAAAGTCTGATCCACATAAAATAATTGCAATTAACAATTCAAATGGTGTTGGTATAAGTTCTATTATTACGGACAATTCTGGAATTGCAACTTGCACAATATCAACTCCGATACTTGGATTTAGTTCTCCACTGTTTAAAAATGGTGATGAAATTTTTGTAGAGGGTATAGAACTTATAAATGGATCAAATGGAACTGGTTACAATTCAGAAAATTATGATTACAGATTCTTCAAAGTAAAATCCTATGTAAATAGCAATCCTGCGGTATTGTCCTTTGCAGTTGTAGATGATCTTGGTGTTGGTTTATCGACAAATCCAGGAATAGCTAAAACTTTCCAGTCTGGATATGCCACTATTATAAACAAGAATCATTATCCGGACATCAATGTTATTAAAAAGAGGGGTAAGTTTTTAGAGAACGAACAACTTTATGTTGACACTGGAAGTGGATTTATCGAAGAGGATCTTTTTGTAAAATTATCAAGAGATGAATTTATAAAAGTAACAGGGTCATATAATTTAAGGGCAGGGAATACAATAAGAGGCACATCAAGTGGAGTAATTGCTGATGTAGTGTCGGTAAGTAGTAACAATTCGAGATTTAAAATTGGATATTCTACAAAACAAAATATTGGATGGTCTGATGATATTGGTAAAATCAGCGAGGATTATCAAGTAACTCCTGATAATGATTATTATCAAAACCTATCTTATACTATTAAGAGTCCAATAACTTGGGATAAATTATCTGGACCAGTTAATAGCATTATACACCCTGCTGGTCTGAAAAATTTTGCTGATGTTGGTATTGTATCTTCAACAGGAGCAATTGGTCTTTCTGGAACAACGAACAGTTTAGTTGTTCTTGATATTATTGAAGAAAAAAGAGTTGATACAATTAATAATTTTGATAATGTTGTCGATTATGATATCAGAACAAATCCAGATAGATCAAAATATCTGAAGATACAAAATAGAAAATTAACTGACTACACGGAATGTAGAACTAATAGAGTTATCATTCATGATGACATTAGTTCAAGATTTTCAAGTAGAGGATTTGAAGATCCTTTTGTTGAAATTGATGAAATTGATATAGCAGATACTCATGTTAGATACTTGATTCAAGTTCTAGATCCTGATACTAACTATTCTCAGTTAAGTGAGATTGTATTACAAACAACGACCTTAGATTCTATTATTTTTGAAAAATACACTACGTATTCAGATGAACTATTAGGAAATTTCAGTGCAAATGTAGATAGTTCTGGAAGAAAAACTTTAATATTTACACCAACTAATAGATTTACAAGGGACCATGACATAAAAGTTTTAAAGAAAACTTTTGAATTTTTATCTTCGGGAATTGGAACTCAAAGTTTTGGATCTATCAATTTAATTGGAAGTAATAGACTTGGTATTTCAAGTGTCGGTACATCGAGTAGTATAACAACGATTGCACAATTCACAAATACTAACTTTAATGGATTGTTTGCAAATATTGAAGTCGTAAACTCGCTTACAAGAGAAGTAAACTATATCGATGCAGTTCTAGATTTTGATGGTTCTAATACTTATTTGAGTGAATATTATTTTGACACTACTCTTCAGGGATACAGTTCATCTGCAATAGGTATAGTAACCGCTGTTTATGATTCTACCGCTGGAATAGTTTCTTTCAGATTTAGAAATGATGAAATTTATCCAGTTGATATTAGAGCAAATATTGTTGGTTTTGCGGCAACAAGTTCAGGAATAGGAACATATAGATTTTTAGTTCCAGGTCAACCGAACGGTTCTGAAAGAAGTGCAAGACTTGAATCAACAGTTGGATTTGGAACATCTGCGATTAGAGTTGGTACTTTTGATTCTAATCTTATTTCCTCTTCATCATCCATTGTTAGAGTTTCTTCTGGTAGCAGTTCTGCAATTCATCAGGTTGCTATTTTGAGAGGTAGTGAAGACATAGTTGTAGTTCCTGGATCATTTGCTTCTGTTAATAATATATCTGGACTTGGTACTTTTGGTGGTGAAAGTAATGGTAATGAATTCTACTTGAATTTCTATCCAGATAGTTCAAATACTAATACTACCGTTCAAGCATTTAATGAAGTATTCTATACATTCAGTGATTTTGAAAATGTTCCACTAGCATTAAAATATGGTAATAGCACACAGACTGTATTCTTATCTGCATATGATGGAATAAATGGAACGAGAGCGAACAAAGTTAATTTCAATCTAACTCACCAAGGAAGACCCATCTATAAAAAGGTTTTTAATCCTTCCGACACTACTATGGTCGATTTTGAAACTGGAATATTTACAATCACCGACCATATGTTCAATACTGGTGAGGAATTAATTTATACTCCAAAATCATCATTCATTGGCGTTGGTCAAAGTGCGATGGGTATTGGAGCAACTGCGAATTATCTTGGCGTTGTCACTGATAGACTACCATCAGTAGTATATCCAATTTCTTTAACACCAAACACATTTAAATTATCAACCAGAAGATCTTATGCTAATTTAGGAATTGCAGTTACCTTTACAAGTGCAGGTCTTGGAAATGCCCATGAACTTGAAATGACAAAGAAACTTACAAAGAGTGTAGTTTCTTTGGATGGAATTGTACAGCAACCAATCACATTTACCCCAATATCTCATACACTTCAATATAATAGTGGATCAATCTCTGTTGGCATTGCAACTTTCAACTTAAGTGGCATATCGTCAATTCAACCAAGAGATTTGATAAAAATTGATAATGAATATATGAAAGTTGTTGAAGTTGGATTCAGTACTAATGTTGGTGGTGCTTTACTTGGACCTATAAATGGAATCATTCAAGCTGGAACTGCTGCAACTATACCAACTGTTTCTGTTATAAGAGCTTCTGTTGGTAGTACAGCAACAACTCATAGTGATGGTGCTAATGTTCAGGTTTATAGAGGATCATTTAATATTGTTGGATCTGAAATTTGGTTCTCTGATCCACCAAAAGGAAATACTAGATCAAGAAGAGATGAAAGTAACTTACCATATGTTAGAGCTCAATATGCTGGTAGAACTTTCTTAAGATCTAATTATGATACAAATATGTTATTTGATGATATTTCTGACCAATTTACCGGTATTGGTAAAACTTATACAATGACAGTTGAAGGTATAAACACAACAGGTGTTAGCATTGGTAACGGTATATTGTTTATTAATGGAGTTTTCCAAACGCCAACAACTATTAATAATTCTGGAAATAATTATGAATTTGAGAACGATAATATTGCTGGAATTTCTAGCGTTGTATTTACTGGTATTACATCAACTGATGGAACTTACATCAAGTCAGACTTTGACATAAATCAAAATCAACTACCAAGAGGTGGTCTAATTGTATCTCTCGGATCAACACCAGGTCTTGGTTATGCACCACTTTTAGGAGCAAAAGTAAGAGCGAATCTTGATGGTTCTGGTTCTATTGTAAGTATTACTGGAATTTCTCATACAGGTCCTGGACAATCAATTAGTACTGCATCTTACAACAATCAAACTGGTATTATTGAAATTACTACAACTGCTGATCATAATTATGTAGGTGGGGATAGAATTAAACTAGTTGGTTTAGGATTTACTTGTCCATCTGGAGCAGGAATAGTTTCTTACTTCCCATCAGCAGGATTGGATTATTCTTACGATATTACTGGGATTATATCTGCAAGAACTTTCTCAGCAAATGTTGGTACTAGCACTCTACCACACTCATACATTGGATTTGGAACTGTATTCCCTTGGTATGATTTAACTGAGGGTTCTGGATACAGAGGTCCAGTTTCTATCGCCGTGACAGATCCAAATCACAGCGGCGTAGAGGCGAGTATTACTGCCGTTGTTGGTGCTGGTGGAACATTGGGATTCATTATTAATAGTGGGGGATCTGGGTATGTTGAACCATATATCAGAATACCAGAACCAATTTATGAAAATCTTGAAGTGATTGGTGTTTCAAGAGCTGGTATAGGATCAACTACGGAAACAGGATCTAACCTACTTTTAAATGTAAGTATTGGACCATCGCCATCTAATGTTGGTATTGGATCAACACTATTCCTAGTCAATTCTTTCCAAATAGCAAGACCTGGATATGCTTTCAGAGTTGGAGATGTCTTTAAACCTGTCGGTCTTGTAACTGCAAAGGGTCTTTCGGAACCAATTTCGGAATTTAAGTTGGAGGTTGTTGAGACATTCCAAGATTACTTCTCATCTTGGTCATTTGGTGAAATGAACTACATTGATAGCACTGCAACACTGCAAAACGGATCTAGAACTAGATTCCCACTAATTTACAATGGTCAATTGTTAAGTTTTGAAGTAGATCCAAATAATCCACTTTCTAGTGCGATTAATCTTGATGCAGTTCTTTTAATCTTCGTTAATGGTGTTATTCAAGAACCAGGATATGCATATAGATTCTTAGGAGGAACTTCTTTTGAATTTACAGAGCCACCAAAATCTTCAGATAAAGTAGATATTTTCTTCTACCTTGGACAAAATGGTGTAGATATTACAATTATTGATATTAACGAGACTATTAAGATTGGAGATGATGTTTTTGTACTGAAAAATCCATATTATCCATCAATTCCTTCTCAGGATAGAGACAGAATTATTTTAGATGTAGTTGGATCGGATACTGTCGAAACTGATAACTATGTTGGATTTGGCATTAATGAATCCAATTATAGACCAATAGAGTGGATAAAACAAAAAGTAGATAGGTACATTAAAGGTGATGTTGTTTATAAGTCAAGAGATTCTATTGAACCTTTCATTTACCCAACTGCAAGGATTATTGGAGATGTTAATGACGGTAATACTGAAATTTTTGTTGATAATGCACAATTCTTTAATTTTGAAGAAAATAATTACGGTATAACTATAAGTTCATTTGATGGATTAGTAGTTGACGTAAATGATCCAGTTTCTGTAGCATTTACTGCGACTGTTTCTGCAGCAGGAACTATTTCTAATATTACAATTACTAATCCAGGTTTAGGATATTCTACATCTTCAATTCCAGTCAAACTTTCTGCACCACCATTGATTGGTGTTGGTGTAGGAACAACTGCAACAGCGGAAGCCTCTATTTCCAATGGAAGCATTGTTTCGGTTACAATTACCAATCCTGGACTTGGATATACAATTGCCCCACAGGTAATAGCAGAAATTCCAAAAGCAAGAAAAGAAACCATTAAAGGTATTGCAAATGTTCAGGGATTTTCTGGAATTATTACTGGTATCAGTACCACTACCGGAACTGGTGGACACCCACTTGCATTAAAAATTAATTTCCGTGCTAATGCATCCGATGCTAATGATCTCCAAGTTGGTTATCCAATACTTGTTTATAATACAACTATCGGTACTGGGGTCACTTCAGTAAACAGCGGTGATGCTTCTATTGTAGGAATAGGTACAAGTTTCTTAGATAATGTTTATATCGTTAACTCCAAAATTAATTTTGGACCAAACGCTGAGATAATATGTAACATCCATACAAATAGCAACACTGTTGGAATAGCAACAACAATGGGTGGAAACATCTCTTGGGGTAGATTATATAACTTTACCACAAGAACAAACCCAATTTCTATTGGAGTTACTGGTCTAGTTGTCGATTCGGGCCTTTCTACTTTCCCAACAATTCAAAGAAGAACATTTGGATTGCGAAATAGTGGAGCGATTAGGAAACTTTCTAATCTTCCTTAATGGGATATAAATACATAAAAAAGTTTAAAGATGTCAGCAATTGTTACTGATCAATTCAGAATTTTGAATGCTAGTAATTTTGTAGATTCTGTTGAGTCTTCAGATAACTCTTATTACATTACAGTTGGTTTACCAAATCCCTCTATTGTTGGTTTTGGTAGATCAACTGCTTGGAATACGAATACAATGGCACCAATTGATAATTTGGCATATTCCAGTCATTATAAGGATACAATTTTGTACGGTAAAAAAATAACATCTGCAAATATTAGAAGAATAATCAGAAAAATTGAGTGGACTGCTGGAAGTAGATATGAAATGTATCGAGATGATTATAGTATACTCAATCCAAGTCCCCTGACAAATTCATCTAGATTATATGATGCAAACTACTATGTGATGAATTCTGAGTATAGAGTTTACATATGTATAGAAAATGGTTCTAGTGGAACAAATCCAAAAGGAAACGTTTCTCAGGATGAACCAACTTTCACAGATTTAGAACCATCCAGGGCAGGAACTAGTGGTGACGGATATCTTTGGAAGTACTTATTCACAATATCACCAAGTGATATTGTAAAGTTTGATTCTACCGAATACATAACAGTCCCAAATAATTGGATGACTTCTACCAATTCTCAAATACAAGCAGTAAGGGAGTCGGGAGATTCATATTTAAATAATAATCAAATTAAGACCGTATATATCGATAAATCTGGATCAAATTATTCTAATGGTCTAGGACAAGAATTGACACTTATCGGTGATGGTACAGGTGGTAGAGTAAGAGTTGACGTTGAAAATGGTAAAATAACAGATACCGTAGTGACATCAGGCGGTAAAGATTATAGTTATGCTTTGGTTGATTTGGGATCTATTAATATAAATTCGATAGGAAATAGTGCCAAGTTAGTTCCTATTATTCCACCTTCAAGGGGTCATGGGTATGATATTTACAATGAATTAGGAACAGATCGCGTTTTAGTTTATGCCAGATTTGATGATTCAACAAAAGATTTTCCAATTGATACCAGTTTTGCCCAAGTTGCAATTGTAAAAAATCCAACTTCAATTGGATCTACCCAAGTATATACTGAAAATACTTTTAGTGGACTACACTCTTTAAAATTTTCATTGATATCCGGAACTCCAACAATTGGAGAAAAAATAGAGCAAGTAGTTACTGGTGGGAGAGCATATGGATATGTTGCTTCTTGGGATAGTGAAACAAAGGTTTTAAAATATTTCCAAGATAGATCACTTTACTTTAATCAAACAACATTAGATCAACAAGATTATGTTGGTATTTCTACAAACGGAAGACCTTTTGCATTTACAGCATCAGCGAATCAAGTTGTTGGGAAATCTTCCGGATTTACAGCATCTATTGACACTGGATTTGTTGGAATAGTAACCAACGTAAGTGGATCAAAATTAATTAATTTAGGTGTTTACTTCCAACAAGGTTTAGCAAGTCCTGAAATAAATAAAGGATCAGGCGATGTACTTTATATTGACAATCGCCCAATAATCAGCAGAAATTCGCGTCAAAAAGAAGACATTAAAATTGTACTGGAATTTTAAACAATGCCACAAAAGACTAGCCTAAACGTAAATCCTTATTATGATGACTTTAATAAGGACAACAATTATTATAGAGTTTTGTTCAAACCTGGCAGACCAGTTCAGGCAAGAGAATTAACAGGTCTCCAGTCAATTTTACAAAATCAAATAGAATCCTTTGGAAGTCATATATTTAAAGAAGGTTCTATGGTAATTCCTGGAGGAGTTACCTGTGATAATGCATTTACTACAATTAAAGTAAACCCAGATCATCTGGGGATTGATATTACTGTATATTTGGATGCATTAACAAGTTATAATAATGGAAGAGGTACAAAAGTAAAGGGTTCAATATCAGGTGTTGTTGGAACTTTAAAAGGATACTTATTACCACCAGAAGAAGGTGTAGAGGAAATAACACTTTTTGTGAAATATATTGACGGTGGAACTGATGGTGAATCGGTGCAGTTTACCAATGGTGAAGTTTTAATATTAGAAGAAAATATTACATACGGAAATACAACTTTAAACATCGGTGACAGTGTAATTACATTAGTATCAACAGATGCTACTTATACTGGTTATGCAGTTGGAGTTTCTAAGGGTGTATATTTTATTAGAGGAGTTTTTGTTGATGTACCTAATACACAAATTGTATTAGATCCTTACGACAATAATCCATCATATAGAGTTGGTTTTGATGTTCTAGAAGAAATTGTTACCGCTAATGATGATCCTGAACTAAACGATAATGCTAGGGGATTTACAAACTATGCTGCACCAGGTGCAGATAGATTAAAAATTAGTGTTAAACTTGCTAAAAAGCAACTATTGGATTATGATGATGTTAATTTTATCGAACTTGTTAAGGTTGATAATGGTAAGATTAAGAAATTACAGAATAAATCAGAATATAGCATAATTAAAGATTATTTTGCAAAAAGAACATTTGAAGAGTCAGGTAATTATGCCATAAAACCATTTACAATATCTGTTGCAAATTCTTTAAATAATGAAACTGGAAATGGTGGTCTTTTCCCAGAAGGACAAAGAACGGAACAGGGAAATATTCCAAATGACAATTTAATGTGTGTTAAGGTTTCAGCAGGAACTGCATACGTTAAAGGATTTGATATTGATCTAGTAGGAACAACAGTAGTTGATGTAGAAAAACCAAGAACAATTAAAAGAGTTGATGGTGCTCTCGTTCCTTTTGCAATGGGTAGTTTACTAAAAGTAAACAACGTACACGGTGTTCCTTACATTAATATTGGTGCATCAATTAGTGGAGCACAAACAACCCAGTCCAATATCATTGAACTTTATAATAGAAGGAGGGATAGCACTGGTGGTGCAGCAGGAACCGCAGGTGGTGGTGGATTAAAAATTGGTGAAGCAAGAGTATATTGGTATGGTGTTGCAGATGCTCCTTACAGTGCTGATAGTACAGAATGGGATCTGTATCTTTTTGATGTTCAAACTTATACAACACTTTACCTTGGAAAAGAATATACAACAACTGAAGTTCCTTTAACATCTTTCGTTAGAGGTCTTTCTAGTGGTGCTACTGGTTATCTTGCAGCAAAACCAAACGGATCGGCTTTTAGTTTATCACAAACTTCTGGAACATTTTTAGTTGGTGAGCAAGTTATCATTAATGAAAATCCAGAATTAAAAGTTGGTATTAGTGCAATAAATGTTTATACAACTGAAGATATTAAATCCGTATATCAGGATTCAACTGCTCTAAATTCTTCATTAAGAACTGACTTTTTTGCAGATACAGTTCTTTATGAAAGAACTCCTCCAAATTTTTCAATTACTGACAAATTAACAGTAAGTAGTGGTATAGGATCAGTTCCAGGAAGATTCTTTTCAGGAACAACTGGAATTAAAACAGAAGCAATAGTTAAATATCAAACTGGCGGGCAAGCAGATCCAAACTTTAATAGAATAACTTCAATAGCATCTAACGGAACTTCTATTAATCTTGCTGCGGTTGGTGCGGCAGTTACCGGAGTATGCACTTCAACCGTAAATAATGTAGATTCAGTATTTTCCTTGATGGAGCCGAAGATCATTAATTTGGTATCTTCTGGATTATATACTAATCTTCCAAAAACTAATATAGCATCTGTTGATCTATCAGAATCTGAACTGACAATTACTAAACAAATTACAGGAAAATCAACTGATTCTAACGGACAATTAACTTTATCAATATCAGATGCTATAGATGTTAGTGCTGGAATTACAAGCGTATTTTTTGAATCTTTTGATGCTGAAAGATATTCTGTTCACTATGAAAATGGAACTACTGATAAATTAACCTCAGGAAAATTCCAACTTGGTGCTAATGGTTCCACCGTCACATTTACCAAGTTAACGGCATTACAATCAAATGTAACTGTTATTGTTACTCTGAAAAAGAGACAAGTTTCCAATAAAACAAAGGATTTCATAAGAAGTAGACAAGTATCTATCACAAGAACAAGTGGTATTTCTACACAATCTGGACCAACAGCAAGTGGATTATCTACTAGCAAGTATCATGGTTTAAGAGTTGAAGATGCAGAAATATGCTTAAATGTTCCTGATGTTGTGAATGTCAGAGCTGTATATGAGTCCACAAATACTTCCGCACCTGTCTTAGATAAAATTACATTTTCAACTGGATTAGCACTTGAAAATGTTGCAATTACAGGTGAACAAATCGTAGGACAAACTAGCAGAGCTGTTGGACAAATTGTAAACAGATCATCAACAAATGTTGAATTTGTTTACCTAAATCAAAATAATTTCCAAGTAGGTGAAGTTGTTAAGTTCAAAGAATCTTCATTAACACTAACAATCCAATCAATAACCGAAGGTAGTTATATTGATAGAACTTCCAACTATATTTTAGATAAAGGACATAAAGATCAATACTGCGACTATTCGAAAATAAGAAGAAGGGCAGGGAGTGCAGTACCAGCACGTCAGTTACTAGTAATTTATGATTACTACAAAATTTCTGCTGGAAACAGTGGTGACATATTTACTGTAAATTCGTACACCGAAGATAGATATGCCACAGATATTCCATCAGTTCCTGATGGTTCAAGGGTTTCCGACATTATAGACTTTAGACCAAGAGTAGTTGAGTTTGATCCATCGACTGCAACGGCATCACCATTTGCATTTAGTTCTAGATCATACGAAAGTACATATAGATATGTAATATCTCCTGATGAAACCTCATTCTTGGGATATACTTATTACTTACCAAGAGTAGATTTAGTAACTGTCAATCGATTTGGTGAAGTTGAAATTGTTAAAGGAGAATCTAGTGATGCTCCACGTGCGCCAATTCTTTCAGATGATGCAATGGAATTGGCACAAATTAGTTATCCAGCGTATCTTTATAATCCACAGAAAGATCCCCAAATTCTATTAAGAGATAATAGAAGATTTACAATGAGGGATATTGCAAAACTAGAGCAAAGAATTGAAAATCTAGAAGAAGTTACTAGTTTAAGTATGCTTGAACTGAAAGCACAGACACTGGAAGTAACTGATGCTAATGGACTCAATAGATTTAAATCTGGATTTATTGTCAGTAGTTTCAGAGAAAATTCTTTAGCAGATCCAAGGTATAGCACTGTTGATATAAGTGCTTCTACTGCAACTGCAATTGCGCCCGTAGATTTTTGGTCTCTTCAAGCAGAACTAGCATTAGATCCTGCTATTGATAGAACAAAAACTGATATTACTCAAAATCTTAAACTACTAGATCCAAATATTCAAAAAACTGGTGATTTACTGACATTAAAATATGAGGAAGTTGATTGGATTGAACAACCACATGCTACAAATGTAGAAAATATTAATCCATTCAATGTTATTGTTTTTGTTGGTGGTGTTGCTCTTGACCCAGCATCAGATAATTGGGTTAGAACAATATATATTGATAATCAAAGAACAGAATCTACCGGTGCTGAATGGGTACAGGAAGCAAGAACAAAAGTAGATGTAGACAAAAAAACTGAAAAAGAAACATATAAGAAGGGTGGAGGTAGAAATGAAAAGGGAACAAGAACTTTAACAACTACCACTACTACAACAACTACAAAATATAAACCAAAATTAACTGGACCAGACAGAGAGTTTAACTATGTTGAGGATGTAAAAATTAGTGGTGATGTTGATCCATTTATGCGTTCTAGAAACGTATTTTTTGCAGCAAATGGACTAAGACCTTTCACAAAGCATTTTCTTTACTTAGATAGTCAGCAAGTTGATATTATTCCAAAACTTTGTGAAATTGAAATGCAATCTGGAACCTTCATAGATTATGAGGATGCTACAATTTATTATGGTGGAAAAGAAATTGGAGTTATTAGAATAAGAACTCCAAATCATAAATTTGGTGATAGAACCAGACCAGATATTGGATCTGGATTAGGATCACCATCAGTTTATGTGGAAGAATATACAGTAGACCCATATGATAGAACTAGACCTGCTCCTGGCACTACATACTCACCAACATCCAAACTGATTAATTTTGGTGTTAGAGCACTAGCTAATGAATCTGAAAAATATTATGGATATGTAACTCGTGGTGCAACAGTTGTTGGGCAAACAACAGGCGCAGTTGCAACAATTACAAGAGCGGAATTAGTTTCCGACAACTGGGGTGATATTATTGCAAACTTCTTCTTCAGAGACCCAAATACAACTCCACCACCACCAGTAAAAGTTACTAGTGGAACAAAAACAGTAAAAATTACAGCAGTTCCTCCTGGTGTTGTTCCTCTTCCAGGATCTACAGTATTTGCTAGTGAAGCGATCGGAAGTTACAGTGGATCTGGAACAATTTTAACACAAGAAACTAGTAGAGTTTCTGTAAGAAATCCACCTAAACCAGCAGCTCAACCAACTGAAGTTAAGGTTGAGGTAAAAGCACCACACAGAGATCCACTTGCACAGTCATTTACTGTTGATGGTAAAGGTGCATTCCTAACATCATTTGACCTCTATTTTGCATCAAAAGATCCATCAGCAAAAATCTTTGTTGAACTTAGAACTGTTGAATTGGGTACACCGACTCAACTTTTAGTCCAAGATTATACGCAAGTTGCTTTAAGTCCAGATCAAATAAACATTCCTGAAGAAGAATTTGATGTTAGAAGCATGGCAGGATTTGATGATGCTGCCAGTGGATTCACACCTGGTCAATTTGGATATGATAATGACTATCCATATGCAAAATCATTAGGATTCACCGATTCTGACATTAGATATTTCTTAGAGAATGTCTATACTGGAAAAATTGGTGTAAAAATGCAAGAGATTCTGAAAGATCCTGATTGGGGTAGATATGTAGGATCACGCATACCTGAACCAATACCTACAAGGATTCGTTTCCCATCTCCCGTATATTTGGAAGCTGGAAAAGAGTATGCGATAGTTATTCTTTCTCCTGCATCAGATGCTTATGAAATGTGGACTGCAACAATGGGACAGAAAACAGTTAAAACAAAAAATCTTCCCGATGTTCAGAATGTAGTTGTCACCAAACAATATATTGGAGGATCACTATTCAAGTCTCAAAATGGAACTATTTGGACAGCAAGTCAATATCAAGATTTGACATTTAAACTTTATAAAGCAAAGTTTGTCCCATCAGGTACTTTAACATTCTATAATACTGATATTAATCCTGGAGGTACAAATGTTTCCAAATTACAAAATAATCCAATTGAAGGTTTGCCAAGAAAACTAATGGTTCCTATTACAGGAACACTAAATGCTGATGTTGTTCCTGGAACTAAAATTGGTCAGGGATCTAGCCCAAGTATAACTGGAATTGTTGAAAATCTTGGTGGACCTATTGGAGTTGTAACTGTTATTAGTGGTGGATCTGGTTATCCAGCATCTGGAACTACAAATAATGTTCCACTGTACTCTATTAGTGGAAAAGGAACTGGTGCAACGGCAAATATTACTGTAAGTAATGGTAAAGTAATTTCAGTTACTCCAACTGCAACGACTGGAAGTGGTTATGTAAATGGAGAAATTCTTGGAATTACTACAAGTAGTATTGGTAGTGGTTCAGGAGCAAGAGTTTCTGTTTCATCTCGTGGTGCTGCTAACACAATTTACTTGACAGGTGTTCAAGGTGAAAACTTTACAAATACATCTTCGGTTGTTTATTATACAAATCCACTTGTAGAATCTTCCAGAACTAGTAGTGGAGTAACAGTTAATGGAACTTCATCTCTCATTTCAGATAATTTCTCTGGAAATGTCTTTAGAATTAAGCAATATAATCATGCACACCATGGTGGCAATAATGTAATTGAAGTGAAAGATATTTTACCAGATAGAGAAAAAGTGGCTTTAACTGATAACTTTGGATTAAATGATACTGTCGTTTCTGTTGCAAATACAAATGTTTTTGCAAGATTTGAGGGAATAACAACAAGTCGTGGTTATGCATTAATTCAAAATGAGGTTATATCATATAGTGGAATAACACAAACTTCTGGTGACGCTGGAACACTTATTATTGAATCACGTGCATTAAATGGTACTATCAAGACATCGCATTCTACTTCTGATTTTATACAACCATATGAGGTTAATGGTGTTTCTCTAATGAGAATTAATAAAACACATAATATTCCTTCTACCTATTATAATTCTGAAAATTCAAATCTTGATAATTTCTTCTTAGAATTTGATAGAACAACACCAACTAATAGATCTAGTGGAAGTACAATGTTGAATTTTGATTCACAAAAAGCATTTGGTGGTGATAGTGTGAAGGTCTCCCAAAACCATCAATTTAGTTCATTGCAACCAATTTTCAATGTTATTACTCCAGGTAAAGGCACAGCAGTTTCTTCGCAAATAAGAACTATTTCTGGAACTAGTGCTGGCGGATCCGAAGTATCTTTCTTGGATCTTGGATATGATCCAATTCAATTAAATACTGTTAATTATTTTGCGTCTCCAAGACTGGTTGCATCAAGAATTAATGAAACCACTAGATTAACAACCTTACCATCAAATAAATCTCTAACCATGAGAGTTGAATTTAGAACAGAAGATGAAAATCTATCTCCTGTTATGGACATACAAAATTCTACATTTATACTAGGTAGAAACAGGTCTAATAATCCAATTACTGATTATGTCCTTGATTCTAGATCAAATGAACTTACTGGTGATCCACATGGTGCAGTATTTGTGACTAGGGTTATTTCATTGGCACAACCAGCTACCAGTTTACGACTGTTGGTTGCAGCAAATAGACAACCAGAATCTGATATAAGAGCGTTTTACAGACTATTTAAAGCTGATTCTAGTGATGTCCCTCAAACTTATACACCTTTCCCAGGATATGATAACTTAATTGATACTGATGGTGATGGTTTTGGTGATTTAGTGATTGATTTGTCTGCAAATAGTGGAAGACCTGATGCATTTGTAAATCCAGACGGTCCAGAATCTTTCTCTGAATATCAATTCAGTGCAAATAATCTTGAACAATTTAATGGATTCTCAATTAAAATTGTAATGTCTTCAACTAATGAATCAACACCGGTAAAACTTAAAGATTTCAGATGTATAGCATTGGCGTAAATTATGGAAAATTCAAATTTAATCCCAGTTGAAGGTCATAGTAATCTTTTTAGAGATCGAAACACTGGCGCAATTCTTAATAAGGATAAGTCAGCATATATGAATTATATGCGTTTGAAAGAGATCAAAGAAAAGGAAAAAAATGAAATAGATATGATTAAAAAAGATATTGATGAAATTAAATCTTTACTAAAGGAAATTATTAATGGACCCAGACAAAATTAATTTAGAAAATTTGAGCAAAAGTTTTGAGTATTACAAGGCAGCGTCTGAAATTGATTCAATCGATTGTATTGATACTCTCAGAAACATTGCAAAATCTTATGTAAAGCTTTACTTTAAGCAGCAAGAGGTTATTTCATCATTTGGGTCTTCTATTGAACCTTTTGGATTCAATGAAGTATAAATATATTTTAGATCCTGAACTGTTTATAAATGGCAGAAATTAAGGTCAGAGTAGGACAACAACCTGCAGTAAAAGTTATATCTTCACTTGCTGGTGCTCAAGGTCTTTCTTTGTCTGAACTTAGTGATGTTAATGCCACAAATTTACTTGATGGTATGGTTCTTGTTTATAATGGTGCCACTAGAAAATGGGACGCTACACTAACCCTTACACCAGGGGCAACACAGAATTTAGACATCAACGGGGGAAATTTCTAAATGGCAAGTATTATCAGGATCAAAAGATCCTCAGGTACTAATAAACCTTCTAGTCTAAATTGGGGTGAATTAGCATACGTAACTGGTATTGGTAGTTATGGTGGTGTTAATCAGTACAAAGATAGAATTTTTGTAGGTGATGATGGTAATAATGTAAATCCAGTTGGTGGTTATTATTATGCTTCTATGATGGAGCATACGCCAGGATCAATTGCTGGCGTAACAAATACAAGGAATAGTGATGGTGGTATTGTTGCTATTCTTGATAGTAACAGAAAAGTAGACCAGTGGAACGTTGATAATTTAAGACTTGATTTAAACACTTTATCATCAACAAATACTGATGGTGATATTGTTTTAGATCCAAATGGAACTGGTGAAATTAATATTGTCGATGATACGTACTTATCATTTGGTAATGATAAAGACGTTAAAATGCGTTATGATGAAGCAACTGATAATAGATTTGAAATTGAGGGAGCTGATTGGGCATTTGCCAATGGCGTAGCAATTAATATTGGCGACGTTACAGAATCTGGTGATAAAGATAGTGGTGCCCTTGTCGTTGAGGGTGGAGTAGGAATTGAAAAAAATCTGAATGTAGGTGGAACGATAGGTATAAGTGGTCATGCCACTATTGATCAGATAAAAATAAAGGATAATGTAATATCATCTATTTCTGGTAACGAATTATACTTAGATCCATATCCAGATGGATTAAGTAATGAAGGAACAGTTATTGTAAAAGGAAATTTACAGGTAGATGGAACCACAACATCTGTAAATTCAACAACTGTCGATCTAAATGATCCTATTATTGTTCTCGGTGATGTAACAAGCACAAGAACAGTAATGACTACTGTTGTTGCTGGTGTAAGCACAATTAGATTGGATTCTGTTACAGGAATCAATACAGGTGACGTAGTTAGCGGAAATGCTGCACTTTCGGTATCTGGAGTAAACACAGTAACTGCTTATGATACTGTTAATAAGATTATAACTTTAACAGACGCAACTATTGCTCCTGGAATTTCTACAACTACACAATTAACAATTACCCACGCATACGACACTAATACTGATCGTGGTATTGCATTTAATTATAATACAAGCACTGGAACTGCAAATAATAAAATTGGATTCTTTGGATACACTGATCAAAATAATGTTGGAAGTGCTGCCACTGTAAGATCTTGGACTTATATTCCAGATGCAACTATCACTAATAGTGTAGTAACTGGAACCAGAGGATATCTTGATATTAAGGGTATTTACTATCAAACTGGTGACTTTAATACTCACGGTGTTGTATATTTTGATGCTGATGGATTACAAACTTCGACAAATAATCCAGCATCCCCGGTTATTACTTCAAAGCAGATTCTAACTGCTATTACAAAGGTTACTTTGGCATTACCTTCTTCTGTTACTGTAACCGCAGGAGATATTATTAGACAAGATACAAGCAATGCTTATGGTGTTGTTGAAACTGGTGGTACATTATCCACATTAAGTCTAATTGGTGTTGAGGGAACATTTGTTAATACTTACAACATTAGAAAAGAAGGTGATAATGGATCGATACAAAATCTATCAGTAATTCCTTCCTCAGTTTCGACAATATATACTAATAAACCACACTGGACATCAACCCTTGACGGAGGAACATTCTAAAATATGTCAAATGAAAGTGAAGTCGATATCAATATCTTAGTGCGTTTATATAATCAAAAATTAGCAGCACTAACAAACCAAAATATATTGCTAGAAGCAAAGTTGCAAACATTATCAGACGATTTTGCCAAAGAAAAAAATGAGATTCTAGCAGTAAACCTTGATTTACAAAACAAATATGATGAATTGAAAAAGTCCAAAAAACCTGAAGCGTAACAAAAATGGCAAAACCAGCAAGTAGGCAAGAACTGATTGATTACTGTCTAAGGCGTCTAGGAGCGCCTGTGCTGGAAATTAACGTTGATGATGACCAAATAGATGATCTAGTTGATGATGCCCTTCAATACTTCAATGAGCGCCACTTTGATGGTGTAGAGAGAATGTATTTGAAGTATCAAATAAGTCAGGCAGATATTGACAGAGGATCTGCGAAAGGAAAAAATGGTGTTGGAATTGTTACAACAACAGGAACATCCAATGTAACTGGATATGGTACAACATCATTTAATTTCTATGAGACCTCAAACTATATTCAAGTTCCAGATTCAGTCATAGGTATTGAAAAAATATTTAAGTTTGATACTAGTTCCATTTCTGGTGGAATGTTTAGTATTAAGTATCAATTATTTTTAAATGATCTATATTATTTCAACTCAGTTGAACTTTTACAATATGCTATGGTTAAAAGTTATCTTGAAGATATTGACTTCTTATTAACAACCGATAAGCAAGTTAGATTTAATAAAAGACAGAATAGATTATATCTAGATCTTGATTGGGGAGCACAGTCTGCTGGTAACTTTTTAGTTCTAGATTGTTATAGAATTTTAGATCCAACCACTCATACCAAAGTTTATAACGATAGCTTTTTAAAAAGATATCTTACAGCATTAATTAAGAGACAGTGGGGTCAAAACTTAATTAAATTCAGAGGAGTTAAACTTCCTGGTGGTATTGAGTTTAATGGTAGAGAAATATATGAAGACGCAGAAAGAGAACTGGATGAAATAACAAAGAGAATGTCAATGGATTACGAACTTCCACCATACGACTTTATTGGGTAATGGCACTTAATCCATTTTTCCTACAAGGAACGTCATCTGAACAGAGATTGATTCAGGACTTAATAAATGAACATCTTAGGATGTATGGTGTTGAGGTTGTTTATATTCCAAGAAAATTTGTAAATAGAAAAACTATCATAGAAGAAGTTCAATCTTCAAGATTTGATGATAATTTTGCAATTGAGGCATATGTAAATACTTACGATGGGTATTCTGGTGCGGGAGATATTTTAACTAAATTTGGAATGAGTCTTAGAGATGAATTATTAATTACAATATCAAAAGAAAGATTTGAAGATTTTATTGCCCCATTTATGGGAGCATTAGACGCTGGAACTGGTGAAGGTGAAATTATATTATCTACTCGTCCAAGAGAAGGAGATTTAATTTACTTTCCGCTTGGAGAAAGAATTTTTGAAGTTAAGTTTGTTGAACACGAAAATCCTTTTTATCAACTAGGTAAAAATTATGTTTATGAACTGAAGTGTGAACTATTTGAATATGAGGATGAAATTATTGATACCTCGATTGAAGAAATAGATACACAAGTTGAAAATGAAGGATATATTACTACGTTAAAACTGATTGGCGTTGGTAGAACTGCAACAGCATCTGCCATTGTCAGTAGTGGGTATATAAGGGAAATTTTCCTCAATAATGATGGATATGGATATACTTCTGCACCTGTGGTTGCTATAAGTAGTTCTCCTACTGGACAACCAGGAGATAATGCAACTGCGGTTGCTTTAATGGCAGTTAGAAATGGTATTAGATCTGTTGATAGGATTTATTTGACTAATGCAGGCGCTGGATACAGCACTCCACCAACTATAAGAATTACTGGTGGTGGTGGAGCAGGTGCAGCTGCTACTTGCTCTATTGAAACCTCATATAATGGTGTAGTTAGATTTATCGTTAATGATAATGGTGTTGGATATGGAACTACCCCTGTAGTTACAGTTTCGGCACCAGGTCAAAGTGGAGTAGGTCGGACTGCCGTTGGAATTGCTTCTATTGGATTAGTTGGATCTAATAATGTAGTTCGTTCAATATATGTTGCAAATCCAGGAATAGGATACACTGCTAATCCAACTGTGGTTATTGCAAATCCAGAAACACTTACTGGTATTGGAACTTTCCTATTCAACGAAGTTGTTAGAGGATCTAGATCTCAAATTAGAGCAAGAGTTAAATCGTGGGATAAAGATACCAACATTCTCAAGGTTGCCAATTTGGGTATTGGGGCAACACAACCACTATTTTTACCGGGAGAAAATATTATTGGAACAGAGTCCGGAGCGATATTTACTGTTCAATATTTTGATCAAATGGATACATATGATAAATATAGTCAAAATGATGAGATTGAAGAGGAAGCAGATCTCATTTTAGACTTTACAGAATCAAATCCATTTGGTACTTATTAATGTTAGGAACGTACTATTATCACGAAATTATAAGAAAGACTATAATAGCTTTCGGAACATTATTTAACCAAATCCATATTCGCCACACCGATCAAAACGGTAATAGCATAAGTGATATGAGAGTTCCTATCGCTTATGGACCAAGACAAAAATTTCTTGCAAGAATTCAACAACAACCAGAATTAAACAAAGCAACTCAGATTTCATTGCCACGAATGTCATTTGAGATGACTTCTATACAATATGATCCAAGTAGAAAGTCAAGTGTTGTTCAAACTTTCAAAACTTGTGATGTTAATGGCAATGTAAAAAAAGTTTTTATGCCAGTTCCTTATAATATTGGATTTGAACTTAATATTTTAACGAAATTAAATGATGATGCGTTACAAATTATTGAGCAAATTTTACCATATTTCCAACCAGGATTTAATGTAACAATTGATATGATTGAATCTATTGGGGAGAAAAAAGATGTTCCAATGGTTCTGGAAAGTATAAATTTTCAGGATGATTATGAAGGTGATTTTTCAACAAGAAGAGCGTTAATATATACATTATCATTCACAGCAAAAACATATCTCTTCGGTCCAGTTGCTGATAGTACTGATGGTCTGATTCGCAAGATTCAGGTTGATATGTACACTAGTACAGACACTGAAAATGCTAAGAGAGAACTTAGATACACCTTGCGCCCAATTCCACCTGATGCAAATCCAGATGATAACTTTGGATTTGATGAAAATTGGGAATTCTTGGATGATTCGAGAGAGTATAGTCCAACACGTAAAATAGATGTTTGATAGATTATGTCAGAAAATTATGAAAGCATTGATAATGCTTTAAATATCAAAAGTGAAATTGTTAACGTAGAGAAAGAAACTCCTATCGTTAAAGTAGAATCTTCTACTGATGGTGATATCAGAAAAGATTATGAGTATACAAGAGCAAACTTATATTCTCTTATAGAAAAGGGGCAAGAAGCAATAAATGGAATAATGGAACTTGCAGCGGAAAGTGATCAACCAAGAGCATATGAAGTTGCTGGTCAATTGATTAAAAGTGTTGGTGATGTAACGGATAAATTAATTGATTTACAGAAGAAACTTAAAGATGTTGAAGAGGATGTTGTAAAAACAACAAACAATGTTACCAATAATGCGGTGTTTGTCGGTTCAACATCAGAACTGTCTAAACTCCTGAAACAAGGTTTTCTAAATAATAAAGAGTAAACTTTTTCGGTGTATGAGTTGGTCTAAGGATTACAAAAAATCAATAGACTGTAAAGATCCAAAGGGTTTTTCTCAAAAAGCACATTGTGCTGCCAGAAAGAAAAGACAAAGAGGCGAAGAGACAAAATCAATGTCACCATTTAACGAAGATGTGCAAAGTGTAAAGAAGATTAAGTTCTCCAAATTTACACACAAAACTTCCCATCTAAAAGGTGGACAGCATGTACTAGATCCTAATGTAGATTTGAAGCAATTAGTTCATCACGCAACTGTTCAATATCTAGATCGTGATGCTGATGGCGATATTGATATCTATGATGCTGCAAGTAGAAAAACACCTGATGAAAATGTTATGAGTGCTCCTGGTGAAGCGCAGAAGAGATCTTTGAAACTAATTGCAAAGCAAAAAGGTGAGATGCTTCATACAAAAAGAGGCTCAGCGTTTGAAAGTGTTGAGATGAGATATTGCAAACTTTGTAGAAAAATAGAAGCAAGAACGGATTGTTCTTATGGACCTACAATGTGGGATAAGTATTCGGTAGCAAAAGTTCATCCAGCCAACGAAGCAAGAGATCACGAGTATTCGATGGCAAGATCTGAACTTTCCACTATTGTAAACGGAGCAAAAAGACTTCAGAAAAAAATGAAGAAAGGTGAAGGTGAAATTGAGGCTTGGGTTCAATCAAAAATCACTAAAGCAGCAGATTATATTGATTCGGCAGCAGATTATGTTGATAGTGGTGAAATGAATAAGGAAGAAATTGAAATATTAGAAGGTAAAAGAGACGGTAAATCTGCAAAGGATCCTGGATATTCTTTAAGAGATTGGTTTAAAGGTGGTGGATGGGTTCAGGCAGGTGGTAAATATGATGGAAAACCTTGTGCCAAACAACCAGGTCAAAAAACAAAGCCATTCTGCCGCGATGCTGATGATAGAGCATCGATGAGTAAAGAGGAGAGAAATAGAAGAGCAGCAAAAAAACGTAAAGAAGATCCAAATCCAAGTAGAAAAGGTAAGGCAAAGTTTGTAACTGCTGAGCAAGTTGATGCTACAAAGTATGGAGGTCCAGATAAACTTCTCCAAAGATTAATACCAAAAGGAGAAAAAATTATTCCATCAACCCCTAAAAAATCGGCAAATGTTGATAAAGCACATTTTGAACCACAAGGTGAGCAACTTGATGAATTTTCTCTTCCAGGAACCGGAAGAGTTCTGCAACCATATAGTAGCAATTCACTCAATCCAAATATCAAAAGTTTTACATCTCAACAAAAAGTTTTAGGAGTTCCAGTTCCTTTTACCCAAAGATCAGAAAAACCAGGTGGTACTGATTTACAACGTTTTAATAGGCAACCAAATAGACCTTATAATGTAAGAAATATTAGTGATCCTGGATATTTACCATTATACGTTTCATCACCAAAAACACAACAAAGACCAACTATCCAACCACAACCACAACAAAAAGAAACTTTAGCAGATAAATTAAGAAGAGTTCAACAAGGAGCATCTGAAAGAACTAAATCATATCAAGATATGACTGGGGATAAAGATACAGTACAGTATGGATCTCCACAATATTATCGTAGAATCAATGATTTGCTGAAACAATCTTATGAACCAGAAGGTGAAGTAGTCTCAGAAAAGAAAGATGCTTGCTATCATAAAGTAAAGTCACGTTATAAAGTTTGGCCAAGTGCATATGCATCTGGTGCATTAGTTAAGTGTCGCAAAGTTGGAGCAGATAGTTGGGGAACTAAATCAGAAAGCACTGATGCACTTGGATATGATTGGGATACACCAATTAGAGAAAGACCAGATAGATATTGCCCCAAATGTGAAAAACTAGAACTAAGAAATGAATGTAAATATGGAACTAGATACTGGGATATGTTTTCACTTCCGGCAGAATTGATCGGATCAAAAAAAGAATATAATATAACTATGCCTTATGCAGGAAGTGTGAAAGAAAAATACCAGTTTTCAAATTGGAGAGAAGAACTCAGTGAGGATTGGCAAAAGGTCAACCGTAAAGATAAAACTGATGGATTAAGTCAAGCAGCAGTTGATGCTTATCGCCAAGAGAATCCAGGTTCAAAACTTCAAACTGCGGTCACTGAAAAGAAACCAAAGGGAAAAAGAGCAAAGCGTCGTGCTAATTTTTGCCGGCGTATGAAAGGAATGAAATCAAAACTGACTTCAGCAAAAACCGCAAGAGATCCAGATTCAAGAATCAACAAAGCACTCCGTCGTTGGAACTGTAACTAAAATGAAATCTTTCAAAAAGTTTTTATCAGAAAGTATCACTATTAATGGTGATTTCAACGGAACTCTAAATGTAGGAGGATCTTCCCAACCAGAATCTGCCGTAGAATCATACTTCGCAGATGTAGTTTGGGAAGGTAAAATATATAGAATGGAGATAGAAGGTTCTATGCCTTCCAAAAATGAACTTGCAGAGCAACTTCAAGGAGAATATCCAGGTGCTATTGTTCACAATATTTACCCAGTAACATCTGGTTCTTTAAATATTAAAAGTTCACAAAGGTATCGTCCAGAAAGATTATCGTGGAGTGAGTGATTCATGGCTCAGTGGAATAAGTCTACACAAGATTATTTAAATCAAGAACGAACACTTCATGAGGTTTATCTCCGTGCTGATGAGTATGGAAATATTCTAAATGAGAGTGCTTGTTCCAAGTCTGCATTTGGAGAAAATCTAGCAATTCCCCTCACACCCAAAATTCAGGGTGATGCGATTTATGGATTAGATCCAAGAAACTTTGAGACTTTTAAGTTTAGTAATAGTGGAATTGCAACTCACGAAAATAACACTTTTAAGGTTGGTTGTGGAACAGATGCAAACTCTTATGGTGTTATAAGAAGTAATAACTTTCTTAGGTATCGTCCAGGACAAGGTGTAGTTGGTAGATTTACCGCATCATTCTCAAATAACCCAGTAGGTTTTACTCAGAGAGTAGGATTCTTCAATCAAGAAAATGCTCTTCAAATTGGTTATGCTCATACGAATGGCCAGTTTGGTATTCTTCGTGCGACTGGTGGTAAGGCACACATTCACCAATTTACATTTACTGCACTTGATGATGGTAATGTAACTGTGACTATAAATGGGACTGCATTTACTGCGGTAACTTTAAGTACTGGAACTATTGCTGGAAATATTGCACAACTCGTTCAGGGACTAAGAGCACAAGCACTCTTTAATGCTTTATATCTCGCAGAATACGACCAAACAAAGATTACTTTCCTTGCTACATCTCTTGGTGCCCAAAACGGAACCAACAATGTAACCAGCACCGCAACAGTTACATTTACTTCCAGTCATTTACAACTAGGTGTAGCACAAACGGAGAATTGGACATTCCAAGAAGACTTTAATTTAGATAAACTTGATGGAACTGGATACTCTGGTGTTACACTAGACCCATCAAAACTGAATATCTATCAAATCAACTTCCGTTGGTTGGGTGCTGGTGAGATGAGGTATGCGGTAGAAAATCCTCTGAATGGAGATATGATTTTCTTCCATCACGAGCACTATTCCAATAGATACACAACTCCACACTTAGATAATCCATCACTCAAACTTGGATATGTCGCAGCAAATCTTGGTTCTCCTACAAGTGGAGTTGTAACTTGTAGAGGTGCATCATTTATGGGTGCAGTTGAAGGTAATGTAGTTCAAACCAGATTGCCTTACTCTGCAACAGGTTCAAGAACTGATTCAATGAACACTCCTGGTTCTTTGTATCATATACTATCAGTTAAGAATAGATTGGTTTTCCAGAATAAAGTAAATACCAGAGACTTGATTCCAAAAAGAATTACTGCTTCTGTGAATACTAATGGAGACCCAGCAATCATATATGTTTATGTAAATCCAAATACAACAAACTTTTTTAGATGGATAAGTCCAACAAATGAATTTAATGCATCACTTTATGCAACACAAAGCACTGCTGGGTTGTTTGCAATGACTGCAACACAAACATATCAACCAGTAGCAGCATTTCATATTTCAGACGGAGCAACTCTGGATGCAAGTCTAAATGATTTGGGTATTGATATTCCACCTAATAATTTTATCAGTATCTATGTTTCTTCTACAAGTAATATGACTGCTGCTTCTGCATCATTGATTTGGGTAGAAGATTAAAAGGAGTTTTATTATGAGTGAAGTTTATCTTGGCAATCCAAATTTAAAAAAAGCAAATACTCAGATTGAATTTACAGAAGAACAAATTATTGAGTTCTTAAAATGTAAAGAAGATCCAGTATATTTTGCAAGAAATTATATTAAAATCGTATCTCTTGATCACGGTCTAGTTCCTTTTGAGATGTATCCATTTCAAGAGAAACTAATCGAAAATTTTCATAAGAACAGATTCAATATTTGTAAGATGCCCCGTCAGACGGGTAAGTCAACAACTTGTGTTTCATATTTGTTACATTATGCCGTTTTCAACGATAATGTTAATATAGCTATTCTAGCGAACAAAGCATCTACTGCAAGAGATCTGCTTGGAAGATTGCAACTTGCTTATGAAAACTTGCCCAAGTGGATGCAACAAGGTATTATATCATGGAACAAAGGTAGTTTAGAATTAGAAAATGGCTCCAAGATTTCATCTAACTCTACTTCTTCATCTGCTGTCCGAGGCGGATCCTATAATGTCATCTTTCTTGACGAGTTCGCTTTCATCCCGAATCACATTGCTGATGACTTCTTTGCCTCTGTTTATCCTACTATTTCTTCTGGACAAAGCACGAAGGTAATCATCGTTTCAACGCCACGTGGTATGAATCACTTCTACCGTATGTGGCACGATGCTGAACGTAATAAGAATGAATATGTTCCAACTGATGTTCATTGGTCAGAAGTTCCTGGTAGGGACGAGAAGTGGAAAGAGCAGACTATTGCCAACACTTCTGAACAGCAGTTCAAAGTTGAGTTTGAATGTGAATTCTTAGGATCTGTTAATACACTTATCAATCCATCAAAATTAAGAAACCTGGTATATGAAGATCCAATAAAGAGAAATGCTGGATTAGACATTTATCAAAATCCAATAGAAGAAAATAATTATCTGATCACAGTTGACGTTGCCCGTGGAATGGGTAACGATTACTCAGCATTTATTGTTTTTGATATTACCCAGTTTCCATATAAAGTTGTTGCGAAATACAGAAATAATGAAATTAAACCAATGCTATTTCCTAGCATTATTAACGAAGTTGCAAAAGCATACAATGATGCTTGGTTATTAATTGAGGTCAATGATATTGGTGATCAAGTTGCAAGTATCCTTCACTTTGATCTTGAGTATGATAATGTTTTGATGTGCGCTATGAGGGGACGTGCAGGTCAAATTGTGGGATCTGGATTTAGTGGAAAGAAGTCACAATTGGGAGTGAGAATGACTTCCGCTGTGAAAAAGTTGGGATGCTCTAACTTAAAAACTTTATTAGAAGATGATAAGTTACTGACTGTTGATTATGACATTATATCAGAACTTACAACATTTGCACAGAGGCATAATTCATTCGAAGCAGAAGAAGGTTGTAATGATGACTTGGCAATGTGTCTTGTTATATTCTCTTGGTTAGTTGCTCAGGACTACTTCAAAGAAATGACGGATAATGATGTCCGCAAGAGAATCTATGAAGAGCAGAAGAATCAAATCGAACAAGATATGGCACCATTTGGATTTATCCTTGACGGTTTAGATGAAGATATTTTTGTTGATGAAAAAACAGGTGACAGATGGATGAGTGCAGCATCAAATGGAAATAATTTAGAAGTTTGGAATTTGGATGAGTATGGTGATAGGTCTTATATGTGGGACTATCGATAATGGATTTCGATATAGACATAGATGATCAACTCAATACTCAACACCTACTTTTTTTAGAACGCCAATGCAGGGTCTGCAAAAAGACTAAAAGTCTGATAGATGACTTTTATCTTACTAGAAAAGGAAGAGGTATTTTTCCATCAGCGTACTCATACGAATGCAAAGAGTGTACTAAAAAGAGAATTATAAAAAAGAGAAAATCTAAGATTGAACACATAAATTGGGAATATCCTGATTGGTAGAGGTGTTCATGCACAGTTTCCCCAATGAAAGTAGTCTTTTTAATAAATATTTTTAGATTAATTCTGGATGGAGAATAAAGATGCCTCTAAATTTAGCATCTCCTGGAATTCTAGTAAGAGAGGTTGATTTAACTATTGGAAGAATTGATCCAGTTTCTGGGTCAATTGCTGGTATTGTAGCTCCTTTTGCGAAAGGACCTGTTGGTGTTCCTCAACTAATAGAAAACGAGAACGACCTGTATCAAACTTTTGGACAACCATATTCGGTTGATAAGCACTACGAGCACTGGATGGTTGCGTCATCATATCTCGCTTATGGCGGATTGATGAGAGTTGTAAGAGCAGATGATCAACAGTTAAAAAATGCTTTTGTCGGTGCAGGTAGCAGCATCAAGATTAAGAGTGAAGAGCATTATGTTCAATTAGGTTATGATCTAAACATTATTCCTAACTTTACTTTTGTAGCCAAAAACCCAGGAACATGGGCGAATGGTGTTAAGGTTGCAATCATTGATGGAAAAGCAGATCAAATTCTGACAGGTATTTCTACATCCAATGTTCAAGTTGGATATGGATTTACCGTTGCAATTCCTAATGGAACAGTTTTACCTGGAATTGGTATAACATCACTCATTGGTGGTTACTTCAAAGGAATTATTACCGAAGTTGGTGCTGGTGAAATTTCAACCAAACTGGTGGGTGTCGTAACCGCAACTGGCGGTATGGTAAATGTTGATTATCAACAGAATGGAATATACGCACTTCCACAAACTGGAGCAGTCGCAATCCACACAAATGGTGTAGGAACTGCATTTACAAGTAGATCGTATACTGGAGAAAAAGATTGGTTTGAAAATCAATCAATCACTCTAAGTGTAGGTAAGATTGATTGGGATTCGATTGCAAATAAACCTGGAACTTCGGCGTTTGTTTCTGGAAGAGGTGGAAGATTCGATGAAATCCACGTTGTTGTCATTGATGACAAAGGAGCAATTACTGGTAATGCCGGTACAATCTTAGAAAAGCATCTTGCTCTTTCGAAAGCAAATGATGCAGAATATTCAGTAGGAAGTACTTCTTATTGGAGAAAATATCTTGAAACTAATTCAAGATATGTTTTTGGTGGATCAGAACCAGTTGGAATTGTTACCACTGGATTCAGTGGAAATGGTGTCGCACAGTTCGAACTAAATGACGATACTGGATGGGATCAACCTGCACAAAACGTAATTTTTGCTGGGGCAGGAGCAAATACCTATACTCTTGCAGGTGGTTTAAATTATCAAGGAAAAACTGATCTACTAACAACAGGGGCATTATATTCTGGGTTAGATGATATTATAAGTGGTCTTGAACTGTTTGAGAACACTGAGGAAATTGAAGTTGATTTCATTCTAATGGGATCAGCAAATTATAGAAAGGATGAAGCACAGGCATTGGCAAATGCTTGCGTTGCAATTGCAGAATATAGAAAAGACGCTGTTGCATTTATTTCACCATATAGACAAGCATTCTTGAATGATTCCTCTGTTGGAACAGTTACTGTAAACAATATTGATACTATTACAGATAATGTCGTAAGTTTCTATGCACCAGTAACCTCAACAACTTATGGAATTTTTGATAGTGGTTATAAGTACATGTATGACAGATTTAATGATACGTTTAGATATGTTCCACTGAATGGAGATGTTGCTGGATGCTGTGCAAGAACTGATATTCAACAGTTCCCATGGTTCTCTCCCGCAGGAACTTCAAGAGGAGCAATTCTAAATGCAGTTAAACTTGCATATAATCCAGGTAGAAGACAAAGAGACATTCTGTATTCAAACAGAATTAACCCAGTAATCTTCTCACCAGGTGCAGGAATTGTTCTCTTCGGTGACAAGACTGGATATGGTAAGTCATCGGCGTTCGATAGAATCAACGTTCGCAGACTCTTCATCTATCTGGAAGATGCAATTTCTTTTGCCGCTAAGGACTTCCTCTTTGAATTCAACGATGAAATTACAAGAACCAGTTTTGTAAATATTGTTGAACCTTTCCTACGCGATGTTCAGTCCAAGAGAGGTATCTTTGATTATGTTGTTATTTGTGATGAGACAAACAACACTGGGGAAATCATTGATGCGAATGAATTCATCGCAGACATTTACATCAAACCAGCAAGATCGATTAACTTCATCGGTCTAACCTTCATTGCCACCAGAACTGGTGTTGCATTTGAAGAAGTAATCGGTTCCGTTTAATTAAACTAGAGGTTTAGAACTATGCCAGCTAGAAATCAAATTAATCCACCCCCACTAAGGAAGATCACCGACTTTAAAAATAAGTTAACGGGTGGTGGTGCTCGCCCTAACCTCTTTGAGGTTGTCCTTACTTTCCCAGATGCTGCTACTCCAAATACAACAACAGTTGAAAAGTCTAGATTCTTGATCAAGGCAGCTAACTTACCTGCATCAAACGTTGCCCCAATCGATGTTCCTTTTAGAGGTAGAATTCTAAAAGTTGCAGGAGACAGAACCTTTGATTCTTGGACTGTTACCGTTATCAACGACACTGATTTCTCTATTCGTTCCGCTTTTGAAAAGTGGATGAATACATTTAACAGATTGTCCGATAACACTGGTTTAACCAACCCAGCAGATTATCAGTCTGATGCTTATGTTTATCAATTAGATCGTGACGGATCTGTACTCAGATCATATAGAATGTATGATTTGTTCCCAACTCAGGTATCTCCTATTGAACTTTCATATGATGCTCAGGGTATCGAAGAGTTTACCGTAGAACTTCAAGTTCTTTGGTGGGAAGCAATTAAAGGAACTGGCACAAATGCTGGTGGTGAAGATATTAACTAAATAATAGAATAAAGAGTCAAAAGATTATACTATGGCAAAACTTTTTGGTTTTTCTATTGATAGTAACAAAAACCAATCTCCTTCGGTAGTATCCCCCGTTCCTCAAACCAATGAGGACGGGGTTGATAATTATATTGCTAGTGGATTTTATGGTCAATATATTGATATTGAAGGAGTCTATCGAACAGAGCATGATTTAATTAAAAGATATAGAGAAATGGCACTTCACCCAGAGTGTGATGGTGCCATTGAAGATGTTGTTAATGAAGCATTGGTTAGTGATCTATATGATTCGCCGGTAGAGATTGAACTTTCCAATCTAAATGCCAGCGAATCACTCAAAAAGAAAATAAGAGAAGAATTTAGATATCTAAAAGAAATCATGGACTTTGATAGAAAGTGCCATGAGATTTTTAGAAACTGGTATATTGATGGAAGAATTTATTATTTGAAGGTCATTGATCTTAAGAATCCTCAGGCAGGAATTCAGGATCTAAGATACATTGATCCGATGAAAATGAAGTATATTCGTCAGGAAAAGAAAAATAATAAAGATCCTTACGTCAGAGTAAACTTAAAAAATAACGAAAATTCTCTACCACATAGTCCAGAATTTGAAGAGTATTTCTTATATACACCAACACCAAATTATCCAACAGGAATGATTTCTGGTGCAGGTGCTGGTAAGTCAGTAAAGATTGCAAAAGACTCGGTTGTATATTGCACTTCTGGTCTTGTAGATAGAAACAAAAATACTGTTCTCTCTTATCTCCATAAAGCAATCAAAGCACTCAATCAACTGAGAATGATTGAGGACTCTCTTGTTATTTACAGATTGTCAAGAGCACCTGAAAGAAGAATTTTCTATATTGATGTTGGCAATCTTCCAAAGGTAAAAGCGGAACAATACCTTAAAGAGGTTATGTCTCGTTATAGAAATAAACTTGTCTATGATGCTTCAACTGGTGAAGTTCGTGATGATCGCAAGTTTATGTCTATGATGGAAGATTTCTGGTTACCTCGCCGTGAAGGTGGTAGAGGAACTGAAATCACCACTCTTCCTGGTGGGCAAAATCTTGGAGAACTTGCCGATATTGAATACTTCCAGAAAAAACTGTATAGAGCACTTGGAGTTCCAGAATCAAGAATTGCTGGAAGTGGTGATGGATTTAATCTTGGAAGATCATCAGAAATTCTGAGAGATGAACTTAAATTTGCTAAGTTCGTAGGACGTTTGAGAAAAAGATTTGCTCAAATGTTCAATGATATGTTGAAGACTCAATTGATTCTTAAAAATATTGTCAGTCCAGAAGACTGGGATGTAATGTCAGATCATATTCAATATGATTTTCTATATGACAATCAATTCGCAGAACTTAAAGAATCTGAACTTCTGAATGGTCGTTTAGGTACACTTGCGACGATTGAACCTTATATTGGAAAATATTTCTCTACTGAATATGTAAGAAAGAAAATTCTTCGTCAAACTGATGTAGAGATTATTGAAATCGATGAGCAGATTGAGGATGAAATTCAAAAAGGAATTCTTCCAGATCCTTCGATGATTGATCCAATTACTGGTGCTCCATTACCCCAACCTGGTGAAGGAAATGGTATGGCAGGAATGGGTCAAGATGCAATGGGAATGGGCGAGATTCCAACAGAGCCAGGTCTAGATGCACAAGCAAGTGTAACAGACGCCCAAATGCAGAAAGACGCTAAAAAGGCTGAGATATAAATAAATTTATAATTAATAAAATAATTTTATGGAAGATCTTATCGACTTGATTGCAACTGATGCATCAGCATCGGATGTTCGTGACAAAATTCACGATATTCTTTATTCAAAAGCAGCAGAGAGAATTGAACTCGCAAAACCATACGTAGCATCATCTATGTTTGGTGAGTCTGAAGTAGAAGAAACAGAGGATCAAGAATAATGGCCAATAGAATTAAAGTTCTTGGGGCAGAAGCAGCACTTCCAACTACAACTGGAACAGCAACAAGTTTTACTTCAGCAACAGTTGTTCGTTTGGTCAATACTTCTGCATCAGCAGAATATCTAGTTACGGTAGTTGAAACTCAGGGTGGAACCGTTGTTGGTTCTTTCACTCTACCTCGACTACAAACTGAACTTTTGGAAAAATTACCATCACATTGTGTATATGCGGCGAATGCTGCTGTTTTGGGAGCAAAAGTAGGATTCACAAACTAAAACAATGAAACTCATCACAGAAGAAATTCAAAAAGTAGAATTTATTACCGAAGGTAAAGGTTCTGATAAGCAGTGCTTTATCAAAGGTATTTTCCTGCAAGCAGAACAAGTCAACCGTAATGGAAGAATGTACCCTCTTTCTATCATGGAAAGAGAGGTAAATCGTTACAACGAAAACTTTGTATGTAAGGGACGTGCTCTTGGTGAACTCGGTCACCCTGATGGACCTACTGTAAATCTTGATAGAGTATCACATAAAATTTGTGAACTTTATAGAGATGGTAATAACTTCATTGGTAAGGCAAAACTTTTAGAAACTCCAATGGGTAAGATTGCAAAATCACTTATTGGTGAGGGAGTTTGCTTAGGCGTTTCTTCTCGTGGTGTCGGATCACTGAAAATGACTAATGAAGGTCATAAAATTGTTGGCGAAGATTTTATGTTAGCAACTGCTGCTGATATCGTTGCCGATCCTTCTGCTCCTGACGCTTTTGTTCAGGGAATTATGGAAGGTAAAGAGTGGGTTTGGGAAGGAGGAATTCTTCGTGAAAGACTTGCAGAACAAACTCAAAAGAGAATTAACACTCTTGTAGATCAGAGAAGACTTGAAGAGCATAAGTTGAATCTATTCAACGAATTTCTTTCAAATCTTTAATTTATAAATAAATATAGATTATCTAAGAATCTAAACAAAAATGTCCGTTGGTAGAAATTTACAAGAAATGGAAAACGTAGTAACCAAAGGGGCTGCACCTGCCGATCCAATGCCACAAACTGGCATCGAGTACGAAGATTTAGGTGGTCCTACTCCCGAAAATTATCGTCCAGATGACGATTCATCTAAGCTCAAAGATCCATCTGCTACTCTTGCTCAGGTAAGAGACATTGTTAATGCAAAAGCAATGAAAGCAGAAGAGACTGAGATTGAAGATGAAGTCATTGAAGAAGAAACCGAAGAGGAAGAGACCGACCTCGAAGGTGAGGAAGGTGGTGAAGAAGTAGAAGAAGATACCGCCGAAGAAGAAGAAGTAGAAGAAGAGTTTAACATCGATGAAGATGTAAACGCTCTTCTCGAAGGTGAGGAGCTTTCTGAGGAATTCCAAGAGAAAGCACGCACCATCTTCGAAGCAGCGATTAAGTCGAAAGTTGCCGAAATCAAGGAGTCTCTCCAAGAGTCATATGCAGTTGCTCTTGTAGAAGAACTCAATGGTATTAAGTCGGAACTCACCGAAAGAGTCGATGCATATCTTGAGTATGTTGCTGATGAGTGGTTCCAAGAGAATGCACTCGCAGTTGAGCACGGTCTTAAGACCGAAATGACCGAATCATTCCTCGTTGGAATGAAGAGTCTTTTTGAAGATCATTATGTAACAATCCCTGAAGATAGATATGATGTAATCGAGAGCATGGTAGATAAACTTGATGAAATGGAAGAAAAACTCAACGAGCAAATTCAAAGAAATGTTGCTCTTAATAGAAGATTAGCCGAGTCGGTTGCTGATGTAATCTTTGCAGATGTCGCTGAGGGTCTTGCACTATCTCAGAAGGACAAACTCGCTTCTCTTGCCGAAAATGTTGAGTTTGACAGTGAAGCAGACTATCGTGAGAAGCTAGTAACTCTGAGGGAATCATATTTCCCAGCAAACACTGGTACTCAAAGAAGCACAACTGAGAATCTCTCAGAAGAAGTCTCATCTGATGAAACGATCACTGAATCTGTTTCGCCAGTAATGGCTGCTTATTTAGAGACTCTTGCAAGAGCTTCTAAAAAGTGATTTTTAGATCATAATCAAACAACAACACTTTTAAAAGAGGTAAATTCAAATGCAAATGTTCAATGCTGAGCAATTGCAGGAGAAGTGGGCACCTATCCTCGACTATGAGGGTCTTGATTCAATCAAAGATTCGCATCGTAGAGCGGTAACCGCTATCCTGCTAGAAAACCAAGAGAGAGAACTCCGTGAGGAGAGAGCATTCCTCTCTGAAGGTCCTACTGTTAGCACCCTTTCTGGAACCGGTAATCCTGGTTTCTCCGCTGGTGCTTCCGCCCCTGTTGCAGGTTTCGACCCAGTTCTGATCTCCCTGATCAGACGTTCAATGCCTAACCTGGTCGCTTATGACCTCGCTGGCGTTCAACCAATGAACGGTCCTACTGGACTCATCTTCGCAATGCGCTCGAAGTACAACACCCAGAGCGGCACCGAAGCACTGTTCAACGAAGCGGATACTGCATTCTCTGGCCAGTCAACCAACCTCAACAACACTCAGGGTTGGACTAACGGAACCGTTGGTCTTGGTACTACTGCACAAAGAGGAACCAATCCTGGTCTTCTGGATGCTACCTACCCTGCAACTGGCGATGCTCAAACCTACAACGTAGGTCAGGGTATGCGTACCGATGTTGCTGAGAATCTTGGCGACGGCACTGAGGGTCACTTCAATGAGATGGCATTCTCGATCGAGAAGGTCACCGTTACTGCGAAGTCCAGAGCACTGAAAGCTGAGTACTCACTCGAACTCGCACAAGACCTGAAGGCAATTCACGGTCTGAATGCAGAAGCTGAGCTTGCAAACATCCTCAGCACCGAGATCCTCGCAGAAATCAACCGCGAAGTTATCCGTACCATCTATAACGTTGCTGAGTCTGGTGCTCAGGCAAACGTTGCTACCGCTGGTACTTTCGACCTCGACGTTGACTCTAACGGTCGTTGGTCAGTTGAGAAGTTCAAGGGTCTTATCTTCCAGATCGAGCGCGACGCTAACGCAATCGCACAAAGAACTCGTCGTGGAAAGGGCAACATGATCCTCTGCTCCGCAGACGTTGCTTCCGCCCTGACAATGGCTGGTGTACTTGATTACACCCCTGCGCTCAACGCTAACCTGAACGTTGATGACACTGGCAACACCTTCGCTGGTGTTCTGCAAGGTAAGTATCGTGTTTATATCGATCCTTATTCGGCAAACGTTTCTGCTAACCAGTACTACGTTGTTGGTTATAAGGGTTCTTCCCCTTATGATGCAGGTCTGTTCTATTGCCCATATGTACCTCTCCAGATGGTACGTGCGGTTGGTGAGGACACCTTCCAGCCCAAGATTGGCTTCAAGACCCGCTATGGTATCGTTGCTAACCCATTCTCACAGGGTACAACCGCTATCACTGGCGACGGTCTGGTACGTAACGCAAACCGTTACTACAGAAGAGTCAAGGTTACCAACCTTATGTGATCTCGATTCACATATCTATCAGACCTCCCGAAAGGGGGGTCTTTTTTTATCTAAATAAAAATAAAACTAGTAGAAAAATGAAGCCTACTCCTAAGCAATCGCAAGAAATTCATAAGAACTACGAAAAGGTTGTTGAGCATCTTATCAGTGAAGGTTATGCCCAAGATAAGGAATCTGCAGATAGCATCATCAATGGTATGAGTGAAACTTGGTTTAATCTCATTATCAATGATTGATAATGAAAACTTTTAAAGAATTTTGTGGTGATGCTGATATTTTAGAATTTTGGAATCCATTTGCATCTAAACCACAAGTAAAACCAAAAGCAAACACAAAAGTTCTTGCTTACAAGAACTATAAACCTGGTGTTTTAGATAAGTCTACTGGAAAATTCACCCAACGTCCTCATACCGAAGTAGAACAACAGAGATATGGTTGGAAACCAGTAACTGTAAGCACTTACAGTAAGGCAGATACTCCCGGATCATTAACTGCAAGTGGTCATAAATTTGATGACACTCAAAGGCTAGTTGCTGTTCCATATGCATCTAGAACAAGCTCTAAACCTTCTATTCCATTTGGAACAAAGTTACAAATAACAAAAGCACCAGGAACAAAGGCCCCAATTGCGTCAACTACTGTTCGTGACACTGGAAACTTTGGATCAGCTGGAGATCATAATAAATCAGTATATTTAGATGCAGCATTACAAACTACTAGAGATTTTACAGGAAATCCCAATATTACTGCAATAGAAGCAGGTAAACAAAAAGTTTACGTCAAAACTTTATCACAACCATAACCAAAAATTCCTGATTTGGGTATAAAGGTAAATATGAGCATTCCAAAAATAGTTCCAACTAAGAAAAAATAATGACAAATTGTAATTGGGCAAACCAAATTAGTAACAGAAACTTTTTATCTGTCACTGGATTCAAATTTACTTTGGCAAGATATCCAAAAGTAGATTTTTTCTCCAATAGTGCCAGAATACCACAAATTACTTTGGACGTTGCTAGACAATCAACATATTTAAAGGACCTTGATGTTCCAGGTGAAAAATTAAATTATGGAGATCTGACTATAAAATTTATTGTTGATGAAAATATGGAAAATTATATTACAATTTATGATTGGTTAGTTGGATTAGGTTTCCCAGAAATTACAACTCAATTTAAAGATCTGACAACTGTTGAAAACAAAAGAGATATGAAGGCACAATTTAGTGATGGAACTCTTCGTGTTTTGAACAGTAACTTTAAGGAAGTTGCAAAGGTTAAATTTTTAGATCTATTTCCAGTCTCATTGAGTTCTCTTGATTTTGATGCGTCAGCATCTGACGTTCAATACTTTACAGCAGAGGCATCTTTCAAGTATACTGTGTATCAACTGAAATCATCGACTTAATGGATCTTGATCAAATTCAGGAGATGTGGCAGAAAGATTCTGTCATAGATCCTGATAACTTACACGATGAGTCTTTAAAAATTCCACAATTGCACGCAAAGTACTATACAGTTTACAATACGATTACTTTGTTGCGTGAACGTGCAAGAGAGACTCACAATAAGGTAAAACTCGAACGGTATAATTACTATACAGGAAAGGCATCTATTGAGGTTTACGAAGAAGAACCTTTCCCGTACAAGGTTAGAGATAAAGAGGCATTGCAGAGGCATATGGATGCCGATGAGAAACTGAATAAGATAGATCTCAAAATTAGATACTATGACATTATGTTAAAGTTTCTAGAAGAAGTAATCAAAACAATTTCAAATAGAACTTATCAAATCAAAAATGCCATTGAATGGCATAGATTCCAAGCAGGATTTAACTGAGGCAGAAATGCCTCTTTTTTATTGGCAATAAATATTTTTGTATTGATATGAACTTATGTCACACTTGGTTATATCTAAAAAGAATGAGGTCTATCTCCAGGTAAAAGCAGAACCTCACGTCTATTATGAATTAGCAGACCAGTTCACGTTTGACGTACCAGGTGCCAAGTTTATGCCCCAGTTCCGTAACAGGCACTGGGATGGAAAAATTCGGTTATTTAATACGCAGACTGGTGAAATTTATGTAGGTTTGTTAGATAAAATTACAAGATTTTGTGAGACTCATGATTATAGTTATGAATTTACAAATAATAAGTTCTATGGACTTCCTTTTGAAGTAAACGAACATATCTCAAAGGAAGGAGTCAAAGACTATATGACTTCTATTTGCAAGTATGCTCCCCGTGAGTACCAAGTTGAGGGAGTATACGACGCTTTAAGACACAATCGAAAGTTGTTGATATCTCCAACTGCTTCTGGAAAGTCATTGATGATATATTCGATTGTGAGATACTACGTTGAGAAAGGACAAAATACTCTGATAGTCGTTCCAACGACATCCCTTGTAGAGCAGATGTATAAAGACTTTGCAGATTATGGGTGGGACGTGGGTTCATACTGCCACAAGATATACGCAGGAAAGGAGAGGGAAACTGACTCTCAGGTGATCATTACAACCTGGCAGTCCATCTACAAACTTCCGCGTCAATACTTTTCAAGATTCAATGTGGTCGTTGGAGATGAAGCACACCAGTTTAAATCAAAGTCATTAGTATCTATAATGACAAAACTTTCTGATGCTAAATTTCGTTACGGTTTTACAGGAACTCTAGACGGAACACAAACTCACAAATGGGTTCTAGAAGGTTTATTTGGCCCTTCATACAAGATCATTAGAACAGAAGAACTAATGCAAAAGGGTCACGTTGCCAAATTGGATATCAATATACTGCTATTGAAACACCCACCAAATAAGTTTGAGACCTTTGAGGATGAAGTTCAATATATCATCAATCATGAAAAACGTAACAAGTTTATTCGCAATCTTGCTCTTGATCTCAAAGGTAATACTTTAATTCTTTTTTCAAGAGTTGAAGGTCATGGTCAACCTTTATATGAACTCATAAATAAGAATATCGATGAAAATCGTCACGTGTTTTTTGTACACGGTGGAGTAGACACAGAAGACAGAGAAAAAGTTAGAGAAATTACCGAAAAAGAAAATAACGCAATCATTGTTGCTTCTTACGGAACTTTTTCAACAGGCATTAATATTAAAAACCTACATAATGTTATCTTTGCTTCTCCAAGTAAATCAAGAATTAGAAATCTCCAATCAATTGGAAGAGTTCTAAGAAAAGGAGACAACAAGACAAAAGCGACTTTATATGATATTGCCGATGATATCAGTTATAAGTCAAGAAAAAATTATACACTCAATCATTTAATCGAGCGAATCAAAGTTTATAACGAAGAAAACTTTAACTATGATATTGTAAACATACCGCTAAAAAACTAATGGGAGAAGAGTTTTACGCAGCAATCAAACTTGTTACAGGTGAAGAAATATTTTCTTTAATATGCGTTGATGATAACGATGGGGATCCTATTGTAATACTTCAAAATCCTGTCATAATGAAAGTTGTTACTAATCACATAGGACAGTACGTTAAAGTAAAACCTTGGATGGAAGTACCATCTGATGATTTCTTTATCATTAAGTACGATAAGATCGTTACTATGACTGAAGTAAAAGAAAGTCAAATGATAACCTTTTACGAAAGATATATTAATGATGAAGATGTTGATATTGAACTAGATGGTAAGGTTCAGATATCTAATAAAATGGGATATATCTCTTCTGTTGAAGATGCTAGAAAGACTTTGGAGAATATTTTCCGTAAAGACCTTAAAGATAATAAAGAAAGCTAGAATCTGATCTTCAACGGGAACAAAGAGATTCTACTCATAATTTCCAATGTTGTCAAGCCCCCAAAGTATGCTATAATGAACATAACAAAAATTTATCTACTGAGACCGATGTTATGTCCAAAAAGAAATCAGAACATTATGTAAATAACAAGGAGTTACTTGAAGCACTGATTGTTTATAGAACAAAAGTTGAAAAGTCATACTTGAAGATTTACGATAAAGATCTTACAAAGCAACCAAAAGAAGAAAGAGCAAAGCACTGGGAAGGTAAACCACCAATCTCAAACTATCTTGGCGAATGTTTTCTTAAAATCGCTACACACCTCTCATACAAACCGAACTTTGTGAACTATATGTTTCGGGATGATATGATCTCTGATGGTATTGAAAACTGCGTCCAGTATATTCATAACTTTGATCCAGAGAAGTCAAAGAATCCATTTGCATACTTTACTCAAATCATTCACTACGCTTTTCTCCGTCGTATTCAGAAAGAAAAGAAGCAACTTGAAATCAAGACCAAGATCATCGAACGGACTGGTTTTGATGAGGTAATGATGGTTGACGATAGCTTGCTTTCTGGCAGCAGTTCCGACTATAATACGATCAAGGACAATATTGCTTACAAGAATCGATGAAGGTTGCGATCATTACAGATCAGCATTTTGGTGCTAGGAAATCGTCCAAGTTTCTCCACGACTATTTTAAAAAGTTTTATGATACCGTTTTCTTTCCATATCTGGAAGAGAACAATATCAAAACTGTTGTCGATATGGGAGATACTTTTGATAACCGTAGATCAATTGATCTTTGGGCACTTGAATGGGCAAAAGAGAACTATTATGATCGCCTTCAACAATTGGGTGTGACTGTTCACACGATTGTTGGGAACCACACAGCATACTATAAGAATACAAACTCAGTCAATTCAGTAGGTCTCCTTCTCAAAGAATATGATAATATCAAAATCTATTCTGAGGTAGAAGAAGTTAAGTTAGATAAATTAAAAGTACTTTTTGTTCCATGGATTAATCAAGAAAATGAGGAGACTACTTTCAAATCTATTCAAAATACATCTTGCAAGTGTGCGATGGGGCACCTTGAACTCAACGGATTTAGAGCTCATCGCGGGCACGTCATGGAAGACGGTATGGAAAGCGAACTATTTGAGAAGTTCGAACTTGTCTTCTCGGGACACTATCACACTCGATCGAACAACGGGAAAATCTACTATCTAGGAAATCCCTATGAGATGTTCTGGAACGATGTGAATGATACTCGCGGATTTCATATCTTTGACACAGAAACATTAGGATTTGAACCGATCAATAACCCATATAAACTTTTCTACAATGTTTACTATGAAGATACTCCATATCAAACATTTGATACTCGTGAGTATGTTGGAAAAATTGTAAAGGTCATTGTAAAGAAGAAATCTGATCCTAAGAAGTTTGAAAAATTCATTGATAAACTTTATTCATCTGGAATTCAAGAACTCAAAATCGTAGAGAATTTTGAAATACATATTGATGAAGATTTTGAAGTTGAAGAGTCTGAAAATACAATTTCTATTTTGAATAGATATATTGATGAATCTGAAATTGATTGTGATAAATCAATCATCAAAGGTATTTTACAAAAGATATACTCACAAGCTTGCGAGGTTGAGTAATGTTTCTTCTGACTCTTAAAGATCAAAAAGAAGACGGGGCATACGCTGTTCAAAACAGATATGGGGAAAAGGTTCTTTTCCTCTTTGAAGAAGAAGATGATGCCGTTCGTTATGCTTTGATGCTTGAAGATCAGGAAGATACTGAAATGGATGTTGTAGAGGTTGATGATGCCCTTGCAATAATGACCTGTAAGAGGTATAATTACAAATATGCCGTCGTTACAGCAAACGATATTGTTATTCCCCCTAAACTGAATGATAACCTTTCAAAAGATCCGTTGGCGTAATTTTCTTTCAACTGGAAACAGTTTTACAGAAGTTGACTTCCAAAGTAATCACACAAATCTTATTATTGGAACAAACGGAGCTGGTAAGTCCACTATTCTGGATGCTTTGACTTTTGTTCTGTTTAATAAACCATTCAGGAAAATTAATAAACCCCAACTTGTTAACACAACTAATGAAAGAGAATGTGTTGTTGAAGTTGAGTTTGCAATTAATACTCGTCAGTATCTTATTCGACGTGGTATCAAACCATCAGTATTTGATATAGTTGTAAATGGAACTCCAATGCATCGTGAAGCAGATGATCGTGCGATGCAGCGTATCCTTGAAGAAAGTATTCTCAAACTTAATTACAAATCCTTTACTCAGATTGTAATTCTGGGTAGTAGTACTTTTGTTCCATTTATGCAACTTACGACATCGAATCGTCGTGAGGTGATCGAAGATCTTTTGGATATTCGTGTATTCTCTGCAATGAATAACCTTGTAAAGGATAAACTTCGGGAAAAAAGGGAGCAGGTCAAATCTCTTGATTTGAGGAAGGATAATATTAAGGACAAGATGAAGATGCAGGAAGACTTCATCGAAGAACTGGAAAATCGTGGTAATGCCAATATTAATTCTAATAAGGAAAAGATTACCAAATTAGATTCTGAGGTTGGTGTTTATATTGCTGAAAATTCTAAAACAGAAGAAAAGATTTTTAAGTTCACAAAAGAACAAGAAGAAGTTATTGGTGCTGGTGATAAGTTAGTAAAACTAAACAATCTAAAAGGTAAAATCTCCCAGAAAGTATCTGCAATTACCAAAGAGCATAAGTTTTTTACTGAAAATACGGTATGCCCTACATGTACCCAAACTATCGAAGAAGAGTTTCGGTTAAATAGAATTACCGACGCTCAAAATAAAGCAAAGGAACTTAAAGATGGTTATGAAGAACTTGAACAAACAATAAAGTTCGAACAGGAACGAGAGCGTCAATTCAACGCACTTTCCAAGGAGATTACGAAACTCAATCATGAGATTTCTCAAAACAATACTCGGATATCACTTAACCAGCGACAAATCCGAGATCTTGAAAATGAAATTCAAACAATTACCCAAAACCTTGCAAACCGAAATACTGAGCATGAGAAGTTAGAAGAATTTCGCTCCAATCTCCAAAAAACATTTGAAGAATTAGCAAAGAAAAAAGAAGAAATCGTTTATTACGATTTTGCCTATTCCTTACTCAAGGACGATGGCGTTAAAACGAAGATAATTAAGAAGTATCTTCCGTTCATAAATCAGCAGGTGAATCGTTACCTTCAGATGATGGATTTTTATATTAATTTCAATCTGGATGAAGAATTTAACGAAACGGTAAAGTCACCCATTCACGAAGACTTTTCATATAGTTCATTCAGTGAGGGTGAAAAAATGAGAATCGACCTTGCCCTTCTCTTCACTTGGAGAGAAGTCGCCCGAGTCAAAAACTCCGTTAATACCAATCTGCTGATTATGGATGAGGTATTTGATTCTTCACTTGATGGTTTCGGCACTGATGAGTTCTTGAAGATTATCCGTTATGTGATTAAAGATGCTAATATCTTTGTGATCTCTCATAAGTCAGACCTGCATGACAAATTTGAAAGTGTCATAAGGTTTGAAAAAGTCAAAGGTTTTTCTCGTATGATGTCTCCACAAGCACAAGACTAATGCAAGTCCCAAATCGCTACCACCATTCAAAAAAGGAGCAAAAGCGAAAACTAAAACCGCAAGCACTCCGACAAGCAAAAGCACGTCGCCAAGCACTCAAGAAGCGTCTCCAAAATGGGGGCGCTTCTTTTTTGATAAATATCTAAAAAGTGTCTTTTAGAGATGAGCGACAAAAATTATAAAAGTTTACAAGAAGCATATAATTCAATTTATGAGCAACAATATACCGTATTTGGTGGAAATCGGTATTTGGTAAAACCTGATGGAACACTGACTTATCCTACCGATGGAAGAACAACACCAACTCCTGATGAATTGAAGGCGGCATCTACAGCACCTAAACCAAAACCAGTACAAACAACAACTACCGCTACTACTACTACTCAAACATCACCTAAACCAACTACAACTAGTTCGCAAACAGTTGCTGCCGCTGGTGGTAAGGGTGGAACCGTAACAGTTGGTAAACAATATCCAGCAACTCTTGGTGGAAAACCTGTAAATGTATCATATGATGCATCTGGTAAAAGAACAGTTACGCCAGTAACTTCTCAACCATCTACAACCACTGCCAGTCCTAGCAGCACTTCTTCTACTGTTACTCCTCCTGCCGCTCCTCAAAAGTCATTTCAACAAGAACTTGATGATCTCCGTAAGGCATCTGCTCAGGCAACGATGGCAGGTCCTTCGAAAGAAGCACAAGCATTAATGAGTGCAAGAGCAAAGAGACTTCTTGGCCCTGATAAACTTAGAGCAGGTATTGAAGGGCAGGAAAGAGTTCAGAGAATGATGAGTGGCACTCCCGAACCTACTGCTGTTGTGAAACCAACTGCACCAACTTCTACTACTACCCTTCCTACACCTAAACCAGAAATTAAACCAGGAGACTTTGGTACAACAATGGGTCCTGGACCTACATTTAGAGGTGGACCTGTTCCTCCTCCAATTCCAATTATAAATCGTAATGCTATTCGACAAACTGATTGGACAAAAATATCATCACCAGTTAAAGAAGAAGTTAATATCTATGATCAAGTTCTAGAAATTCTTCTTGATGAGGGATATACTGAGCAACAGAGCAACCAAATTATGGTTGAACTTGTAAATGAAGCGGCTTGGAATGATTTTATTAGAGCAGTTCAGAGTAGAACTGGAATTGGAAAACCTGGAGTTACTGCTGGGCAAGTTGCCAGAAATGTTTTAAGAGCAGGAGTATCTGATATTCTTGGAACATCTATTGGAGCAGGGTCTGCACCATCTGCATCTGCACCAGTAAAGGCACCAAATGTAAGAGCACAGTCACCAGCACCAATTATTAGAACATCTACGCAAACTATTAGAACTTCTCCTAGGGGATCAAACATTTCTCCAGATCCTTGGAGAGGTGGAACAACAGGAAATAGAATTCAAGATATTACTAAACCATCATCCACTAAACCAACCACATCAACAAGAGCACTAACTGGTTCTTCTGGTCCTAATGTTCGTGGAGCATTACCACCTTCGTCTAGTTCTGCTCGCGGTGGTGCTATAACTCGTGCTACTCCTGGTGGTGCTATAACTCCTACTGCTAAACCTGGTGCTATAACTCCTACTGCTAAACCACTTACTGGAAAACCAGTAAGTACAAGAATTCAACCAGTAACTGTTAGAGAATTGCCATCTTCAACAAGATTATCTGGATCGAATCCTCGTGGTTTATTGCCACAAGGTGTTAGAAATATTCTTCCAGATCCTTGGAGGCAAGTTTCTGATACTGTCTCTGGTGCTAGAAACTTGTGGGGTAGAGTACAACAAGCAGTTAAACCACAATCTCAATTAAGACCGTCACAGACCAATGTTCGTGGATTGCTTCCTGCTGCAAAACCAACAGCAGCAACTCAGGCAGCAAAACCTGCAACTTCAGTAAGATCTCAACAGTTCCAAGATGTTCAGAGATTGAATAGAATGACTGGTGGTGGTTTAATGGGAGAACTTCCAAGTACAAAACCAGCATCTAAACCTGCTCCTAAACCATCTGGTGTTGATAAGTTGACACCAAAACCATCAACCTCCACAAAACCATCAGTAAAACCACAAATGCCTGGTGGTGGATCTAAACTTCTTCAAGGACTTGGAACACTTGCTTCACTTAGAAATCTTACGCCACTTGGAGTTGCCGCTGCTGTAATGGCACCTAGACCAACTGCTGATGGCACATTAACTGCTGCCAGAGCTCGTGGAGATCTTAATAAAGGTGTTCCAAATGATCCAATGCCTACTCCCGAAATTCTGAGGAGAGCAGGTGTTTCTCCAAAACCTGCGGCAAAACCTGCCGCTGCCAAACCAGCAGTAAAACCTGCCGCTGCCAAACCAGCAGTAAAACCTGCCGCTGCCAAACCAGCAGTAAAACCTGCTGCTAAACCAATTGATCCAGAATTGCAAAAATATGAAAGATTGAGAGTATCAGATCCTGCAAAAGCAAAAGAACTTGGTACTAAGATTTGGTTGAGGAGATATGGTGCCCCAACAGAGGGTGATATTGGTTAAATGCTAAATAACTAAAAAACTATTGGTAAAATGGAAGCAAAACTAGTAAAAGATCTGATGGAGGCGTATGCTTCCGTTTATGCTCAACCAGAAGAAGTCATTGTTGAATCTGATTGTGAGTGTGAGGATGAGGAGAAGACTGAAAAAGAGACTCCTGAAATGAATGGTAAGAAGAAAGAAAAGAAGAAAGAAGAAGTTACCGAAGCAAAAAGAATTGCTCACGGGACTGGTAAGAAAGTAATGCCTTCTGCGGAGGAGCGTTCTGCACTTGCTAAGAAAGCACGTGCTGGTAAAGATATCGGCAAACCGGGTAAAGGTTTTGAAAAGGTTGCAGAAAAAGCGGCAAAGCAGTATGGTTCAAAGGAAGCAGGTGAAAGAGTTGCTGCTGCTGCGATGTTCAAGGCACAAGCAAAGGAAGAAGTAGAAACTGATCTTTTTGATGTTATTCTAGAATACCTAGTTGCCGAAGGTTACGCTGATACCAATCAAGCAGCTCTTGCTATTATGGCAAATATGAGTGAAGAGTGGAAAGGAAGTATTGTTGAGCAATTAATCCCAAAAGATAAAGATTTAGAATCTCCTGATTATCAGAGAGCAAAGGGGATTGTGAATAAAGGAGGATCAGGAAATGCGGGTGGCACATACAAAGGTGACAAACCAGGTTATGATCCGATCACTGGAATTCGTTTAAAGGGAGTCTGACCCACTTCCCAAACTGGCACATTAGGAGGTCTTCTGACCTCCTTTTTTTGTATAATGGTCCTGTAAAGAATCAGACCTATGACCGTTCGCCACGAAATCAAGTCCCAACTTGCTAAACTTCTTGCCACAGAAGATCTTGTGGTTGAGCATAAGAAGGTGGAGACTGCTTGTTTCAATGTTCATACTCGTGTTCTGACTCTTCCTCTATGGGAACGTGCAAGTGGAACTGTTTATGATCTTCTGGTGGGTCACGAAGTCGGACACGCTCTTTATACACCTGATGAAGATTGGTTGAAGGAACACAAGATTCCTCCACAGTTTGTGAATGTGGTGGAGGATGCTCGCATTGAGAAACTAATGAAACGTCGTTATGCTGGTCTTGCCAAGACCTTCTATAACGGATACAAAGAACTTGCTGATGAGGATTTCTTCCAAATCAAGGATGATAATCTGGATACTTATAATCTTGCCGACCGTGCAAACCTGTGGTTCAAGGTTGGTAACTATGTTGATGTGCCTATTGAGCGTGGTGAAGAGACTGAGATTATCAACCTGATTGCAGAAACCGAAACCTTTGCCGATGTTCTGATTGCTGCAGAAGCACTTTATAAGTATTGTAAGCATAAGCAAGAGGAAGAAACCAAGACTCCGATGGACAATCTGGAATCGCAGGATTCTGGTGCAAGTCAACAACCTGCCTCTGATTTTTCAGATCAGCAAGAGGGTGAGAATGACCAACCTCAGGATGAAACTTCCGAATCTCCTACGTCTAGCGAAACTGGGCAGGAGAAGCAATCTACTTCTCAGGGTTCTGAGAAAGATGAAGAACCTGAAGTTAAGACGATGGATAATCTTGAAGAGGCACTTAAAGATCTAGTCAATAATGACGGTTATGAGAATGTTTATCTTGAACTTCCTCAGGTTGATCTGAATAAGATTATTGTTCCTAACTCGGAGATTCATCAAAAGTGTCTTTTGGAGTGGGGCAACTACCTTGAAAAAAATGAATACTCTGAAAATGATATTTTTGGTGAGGTTGATAAGAAGTTTGCTGAGTTCAAGCGTTCTGCTCAAAAAGAAGTCAACTATCTAGTGAAAGAGTTTGAGTGTCGGAAGGCAGCAGATTCTTATGCACGTGCCTCAACTTCTCGCACTGGTGTTTTGGATTGCTCTAAACTGCATACTTATAAGTACAATGAAGATATCTTCAGCAAAGTAACTACACTTGCTGATGGTAAGAATCACGGTCTGGTGTTTGTGCTGGACTGGTCTGGTTCAATGGGTAATGTAATGGTGGATACTGTTAAGCAACTTTTCAATCTTGTTTGGTTCTGCAAAAAAGTTTCTATTCCTTTTGAAGTTTATGCTTTCACTACCGATTATCCTCTTGTAAGTTATGATGCAGAAGGCAAAGCAAACCTTCGTGAACTCTCCTACAAAAAGCGTGATGGTCTTGTTCAAGTTGGTGAATGGTTCTCTATGATGAATCTGATTACTAGTAAAGTGAATGGTAAGACGTTGGATATTCAAATGAAAAATATCTTTCGCCTTGCAGCATCCTTCCGATATAATTCATATGTACGTTATTCTGCTCCTCTTGGAATGAGTCTTTCTGGCACTCCTTTGAATGAGGCAATGATTTCTCTTCATCAGATTCTTCCAAAGTTTCAGAGTGAAAACAAACTTCAAAAAGTTCAGTGTGTTGTATTGAGTGATGGTGAAGGATCTATGCTCAAATATCACCGTGAAGTTCAGCGTCGCTGGGAGGAAGAACCTTTTATGGGCACGTCACATATCGGTCCTAATGCATTCATTCGTGATCGTAAGACTGGTATGACTTATTCTTGTGATTGTGATTATCACGAGTTTACTGACATTCTGCTTCGCAATCTTCGGGATAGGTTTGCTGATATTAACTTCATTGGTATTCGTGTTCTTGAATCACGTGATGCTGGTTCTTTCATTCGTCGTTACTGTGGATTCTTTGGACCTGATTATGAAAAGACAATGAGTTCTTGGAAAAAAGAGAAAGCATTCACTATTAAGAAGTCTGGGTATCATTCTTACTTCGGTCTTTCTGCTAGCGCCCTTGCTCAGGACAGTGAATTTGATGTACACGAATGTGCAACCAAAGCACAAATCAAATCTGCTTTTGTTAAGAGTTTGAAGTCCAAAAAGATGAACAAAAAAATTCTTGGGGAATTTGTGGAGTTGGTTGCCTGATCCAATTTTCAAACTGGCACATTGGGGGGTTTTTACCCCCCTTTTGCTTGTATAATTACTTTGTTGAAACAAACAACCTAACTACATCATGCCTCGCAAGTCTTCCGTGAACGATCAACAACTTATTGAAAGCATCAAAGAACTTTACGGATCTGAAATCACTGCTGGAGATCTGAAAGGATTTTGTGCTTCTCGTTCTCTGAACTATCAAACTGTAACTCGTCGCCTTGAAAACTATAAAACCTCACGTGGTCGTTGGAATTTGGAAGTGACTCAACAACGTGTTGATGAGATTGAGCGTTCTTTCCAAGCACCTGCCGTTCTTCCTGCCACTGAACAAAATCTTATTCCTGACAAAGATGATACCTTCGTCAAGTTTGGTAACTTTAACGATATTAAAAAAATTATTCAGTCCCGTATCTTTTATCCTGCGTTCATTACGGGTCTTTCGGGTAACGGTAAAACGTTCTCTGTGGAGCAAGCGTGTGCTCAACTCAAACGCGAACTTATTCGTGTAAACATCACCATTGAAACCGATGAAGATGACCTGATCGGTGGTTTCCGTCTGGTGAATGGCGAAACCGTGTGGCACAATGGTCCTGTGGTGGAAGCACTTGAACGTGGTGCCGTGTTGCTGCTGGATGAGATTGACCTTGCTTCCAACAAGATCCTGTGCCTTCAATCTATTCTGGAAGGTAAGGGTGTGTTCCTTAAAAAGATTGGTCGCTTTGTGAAACCTGCTGCTGGTTTCAATGTGATTGCCACCGCTAACACCAAAGGTAAGGGTTCTGATGACGGTCGCTTCATCGGCACCAATGTGCTCAATGAGGCATTCCTGGAACGATTCCCTGTGACCTTTGAACAGTCCTATCCCGCCCCTGCGACCGAGCAGAAGATCCTGGAAGGCATCGCTCTGGATCTTGGCGTAGAAGACCGTGATTTCTGCAAGCGCCTGGTGGACTGGGCAGATATCATCCGCAAGACCTTCTACGATGGTGGTATTGAGGAAATCATCAGCACTCGCCGCCTGGTTCACATCATTCGTGCTTATAGCATCTTTGGTGACAAGGCAAAAGCAATTCAAGTGTGCATTAATCGTTTTGATGATGTAAGCAAGCAAGGATTTCTTGAACTGTACGACAAGGTTGATGTTGATTTCCAACTTCCTGTTGACGAACAGCAGGCAAACTGATAGAATATATGGAGGTCAATGTGCCTCCTTTTTATCCTTTACTATGAAACAAAATGTCAGAAAACTTTGAGAGCACTTACGAAAATTCACTTCCAGATTCTTGGAAAGATACTGTAATCTATGGTGGTGAAGGATCTGATACTATTTCTTTTAGTGGTGCCCAAGATTTTATTTACGCAGCACAGTCTGTTCCATTCTCTTATTTTGGAAATCACTCACCTGATACTATTACTTTTGATTTGAAAATGCCCGAAGACACGAACAAAAACGGTTTCTGGAAATATGAAGAAGATAAAACTCTGAAAGCAGTAGAAGAATACCTTTCAAGTACTTATCATTCTCATTACACTTCTGAACAATCTAAAACTCAAACTCTTGATTTGATTGAGAGTATTGGTGATGCAGAAGCATTTACTCGTTCAAATGCTATCAAATATCTCTCGCGCTTTGGTAAGAAGAATGGTAAATCTAAGATGGACATTCTGAAAGCAATCCACTATTGTGTTCTTCTTTATCACTTTGCTGGTCTGCACAAGAATAATTCTAACAACTATCCTTATTGATTATGAAAATCCAAGATAAAACTATGAAACTTTCTGACAATACCCTTGTTATTCTCAAAAACTTTGCGGGAATCAATAATTCTATTCTTGTGAAAGAGGGTAACAAACTTCGCACTATTTCTGTTGCAAAGAATATTCTTGCAGAAGCAGACATTACGGAAGAGTTTCCTCGTGACTTCGCCATTTATGATCTGAACCAGTTTCTGAATGGTCTTGGTTTGCACCAAGATCCTGACCTTGATTTTACTGAGCAGTCTTATCTCAGTATCAAAGAGGGTAAGCGTCGAGTGAAGTATTTTTATGCTGATCCTAATGTGATTATTTCACCTCCCGATAAGGAGATTCAACTTCCTTCGGCAGATGTTTGTTTCCAACTGGACAGCACTTCTCTTGAAAAACTGGTTAAGGCAGCAGCAGTTTATCAACTTCCTGACTTGTCTGCTGTTGGTGAGAATGGTGTGATCAAACTGGTGGTTCGTGATAAGAAGAATGATACCTCTAATGAGTATGCGATTGTAGTTGGTGAGACTGATGATGAGTTTACCTTCAACTTCAAGGTAGAAAATATCAAGATCATTCCTGGTGCATATGACGTGGTTGTGTCTTCTAAACTTTTATCACAGTTCACCAACACCAAGTACAATCTGAAGTATTATATTGCTCTGGAACCTGATTCTACCTTTGGATGAACATCTTCGTAACTTCTCCTTGGCCTGCTGAGAGTGCTATTTGTCTTCCTGACAAACACATCGTCAAGATGCCTCTGGAATGCTGTCAAATGCTTTCTATTGTGGCATCTGAGAAGTGGGGTCATAACTATGGCACTCTCCCTAAGGCAGATGGAACCCCCTACAAGACCGAGAAAGGAGCATTCCGCAATCATCCCTGCACCAAGTGGGCACTGGAAAGTATCCATAATGCCTACTGGTTAATCAAGTGGGGATTGAACTTGTCAGATGAATACTGCCTGCGGTATAATAAAACTCACTCGTGTTATAAAACACTTGTAGATGCTTATTATCTTTTTCCAAAGGGGAAGATTACTGATGTGACTCCGTTTGCTAGGGCAATGCCCGAAGAGTGGAAATTTGATGACAGCATTGACACCTTTACTGCATACAAAAGGTACATTGCTTCTAAAACTTGGGTGAAGGATAATTACCTTCGTATGCCCCAACGTAAACCTGATTGGATTTGATTATGAAAAACCACATTGATAGAGCAACTGATGATCCTCGTTGGGAAAAATCTACTCTTGAAGAGGCTCAAGAAATTATAAAAGAATATAAAGAAAATTCTTGGTGGGATGATTATGATGAATGGGCACACTCTGGATTGAACAACCCAAATGAGGGAAATTGATTATGAACAGTGATTTTATTTGGGTCGAAAAGTACCGACCCAAGACAATTGAAGATTGTATTCTTCCTGAAAGTACTAAGAAGACTTTTCAGGAGTTTCTAAATAAAGGTGAAATTCCAAATATGCTTCTTGCTGGTCCTCCTGGAATTGGTAAGACCACAGTTGCAAAAGCACTCTGTAATGAATTGGGGGTAGATGTTTATGTCATCAATGGATCCGACGAGGGTAGATTCCTCGATACTGTCCGAAACAATGCGAAGAACTTCGCTTCGACCGTCTCACTTTCGTCAGATGCTAAACACAAAGTTGTTATCATTGATGAGGCAGACAACACAGGCAACGACGTACAACTCCTCCTACGGGCGTTTATTGAGGAATTTGCTGGTAATTGCCGTTTCATCTTTACCTGCAACTACAAAAACAAAATCATTGAACCCCTACATTCCCGTTGCGCCGTCATCGACTTTGGGATTAAAGGGAAAGAAAAAACAGCATTGGCAGGATCCTTTTTCAAGCGTCTCCAAAATATCTTGGATGCAGAAGGTGTCAAATATGATCCGAAAGTCCTTGCGGAACTTATCAACAAACACTTTCCAGACTGGCGACGAGTCCTCAATGAATGTCAAAGGTATTCAGTGGGGGGAGAGATTGACTCAGGGATTCTTGCATCTTTCTCAGACATCGCTGTAAATGATCTTCTCAAAAATCTTAAAGAGAAGAACTTCCCAGAAGTTCGAAAGTGGGTGGTATCTAACTTGGATAATGATACTACTGTACTTATGCGCCGCATATACGATTCTCTTTATAATGCCCTTGAAAACAATAGCATTCCTGCTGCTGTTTTGGTGCTTGCTAAGTATCAGTATCAAGCGGCATTTGTCGCAGACCAAGAGATAAATATGCTCGCTTGTTTGACTGAAATTATGGTGGAGTGTGAATTCAAATGAGTAAAAAACATCAAGTAAAAGCAAAGTGGTATTATATTTTTTGGGGTTTGATGGCAGTTGCTGTAGTTGGCGGACAAATTTACGTTGGAACTGGATATCGTCAAATGGCACAAGCAACTAAAAATACTGAAATTTCTGTAAGGTGTATCTACGATGGGACTACTAAAAATCAATAAAGCAAATCTTGTCGAACATCCAGTAAAGACAACTCCTGAGAATGTGAGAGAGGCGAATGAAGGTCTCTTTCGTGCAAAAATGACTCTTCCTGCTGCCGCAAAGCATTGTGGTATGACCCAGAAAGAAATGAAACTCACTTTTTTTGAGTATTTGAAGTATCATCCCAAAGATTATGAAAACAATGATTGATTTTTCTCAGATTGATTTGCCTCGGATTGCTAAAATCCTTTCTACAGTTTCTACTCCAACTGAAAATATTCAATACTTTGATGTTGGTAGAATGGTAGAAAAGATTTATGAAAAATGTAGCAATGGTTTGCTAATCAGACAAAATAGCACAGGTGTTGATTTAGTTGATTTGCATGGTGTTACTTACGAAAGTAAAAAAATTACTTTTGATAATAAGGCAAAACGTTCTGTGAGAAATGCAATTGTTATGAATGGGTGGGGTAATGCTGATGTAAGTAATTTTATTCCTGCTGATTACTATATTTTTACAGACCCTAAATTACTTAGAGCATGTTGTGTTCCAGGTAGTATGTTGTATAATATTAAGAGAGCTTCAAAGAAGGGAAGCAACATTACTGCTTCTTGTAATCCACAACCAGAACATTTTTTTCTAGATGGTGGAGAACGTATTAATCGGGATTATTTTGAAGAAAAGGAAATTTTTGTTAACAATTTTATTGATAGTATAAAATGAAATCTTTGAAAACACCATTACGATATCCGGGCGGTAAGTCCCGCGCTTGCGAAAAGATGGGACCATATTTTCCAGATCTCCGCAATTATGATGAATTCCGAGAACCGTTTCTTGGTGGTGGAAGTGTTGCGATTTATATCACCAAGAAATATCCCAACCTAGATATTTGGGTGAATGATCTTTACGAACCACTTGTAAACTTCTGGCAGCAACTCCAGATGTTTGGTACTGACCTTAAAGATAAACTAGTAGATCTTAAGACGACAAACAATACTCCAATCCTGGCAAAAGAACTTTTTCTTAAAGCAAAGGAGCAAGTAAATGACAAAGATTTGCCCAGTCTTGATCGTGCTGTGGATTTCTATGTTGTCAATAAGTGCAGTTTCTCTGGTCTTACAGAGAGTTCATCATTTTCAGCACAGGCATCGAATTCCAACTTCTCTATGCGTGGGATCGAAAAATTGCCTGCGTATTCTAAACTAATTGAGAAGTGGCGTATAACTAACTATTCATACGATTATCTTTTGGATGGAGACACTACTGCTTTTGTGTATCTCGATCCTCCTTATGATATTAAGGATAATCTCTATGGGCGCAAAGGATCAATGCACAAAGGATTTGATCACGATAAGTTTGCTGCTGATTGCGATTTTCGTTATCCTATGCCTCAATTGATTAGTTATAATTCTGATCAACTTGTAAGGGATCGTTTTAAGAACTGGAACGCTGCTGAGTTTGATCTTACTTATACGATGCGTTCAGTTGGTGAATATATGCGTGAGCAAAAACAACGTAAAGAACTCTTGCTTTTTAATTATGGAATTGAAGGACTGGTTAAACTCGATCAATCAAACGAAGAATCATCTGATTGATGAGGATCCTTCCATTGAGAAGGAATATGCTCCTTATATTATCAATCGCTGTCTATCTGGACACATTGATTGTGTGATGTATGCTAATGAAATGAATCGATATCATTTCCTTCCAAAGAAGTTGCAGTATGATTTTTTTATAAATAGTCTGAGGAAAAAGAAGAGATTTTCTCCCTGGCTCCGACAAGATAAAATCAAAGATCTTGATTATGTCAAACGTTATTATGGTTATAGTAATGAGAAGGCAAAACAAGCTTTGAAGATTCTAACAAACGAACAACTTACTTATATAAAATCGAAATTTGAAACTGGAGGAACAAAATGAGTGTCGTTCAAGAACCTGAAGTGAAGTGGACGCCCGATCAAATGGTTGAGGTGGTTCTTAACGAACCAGACGACTTTTTGAAGGTACGCGAAACTTTGACCCGTATCGGAGTCGCTTCACGAAAGGAAAAGAAAATCTATCAGTCTTGCCATATTCTTCACAAGCAAGGTAGATATTATCTCGTTCACTTTAAGGAATTGTTTGCTCTGGATGGCAAACACGCTAACCTGACAGTGAATGATGTACAACGTCGAAATCGTATCGCCCAACTTCTTGCTGATTGGGGTCTAATTACAATTGTCGATGTAACTAAAATTCAGGACATCGCTCCACTTAACCAAATTAAAGTTCTTGCCTATAAGGATAAAGGTGATTGGATTTTAGAAACCAAATATAATATTGGTGCAAAGAAGAAAAGGGTGGAAGAAACCGAATGATTTTGTAGGGAGTTCCACACTCCCTTTTTTATTGATTATTGATATATAATGATAAGGACGCCTTCGGGGTCCACACAACACAAACTCGCTTTTAAAGGAGCTACCATAATGACTAACCTTTCACGGTATACTGCTGCGGATCTTCCTACCCTTATGGATAGGATTACTCGTAATAGCATCGGAATGGATGAATACTTTGATCGTATTTTTAAACTTCACGAAACAACTTCTAATTATCCCCCATATAACCTTGTTCAGGTGAGTAATGTAGAATCTCGTTTAGAACTTGCACTTGCTGGATTTAAAAAGGAGGAAGTAAATGTATACACGGAGTATGGAAAACTTTTTATCGAAGGACAAAAAGAGGATAGGGAGTCTGATACCCGTTACGTCCATAAGGGACTGGCTCAACGATCTTTCAAGAGAGCATGGACATTATCGGACGACACTACAATCAAAGAGGTTACATTTGAGGATGGATTGTTAACTGTAACTCTTGGTAAGATTGTTCCCGAACATCATGCTCGTAAGGATTATCTATAAATAACTTCGAATATCGTCGGCGCGGGAGGCAACTGGCAAAATCCAGTTGACACCTCCCCTTTTTCTTGCTAAAATGAATTAGGTAACTGAAACAAAATGTCTATAAAACTGATGCTCCTCAAAACAGGAGAAACTATTATTGCTGATGCGAAAGAACTTGTTTCCGATGAACTTGTACGTGGGTATCTTTTGGGAAACCCTCATTATGTTGAAACAAAGGAAAAAATGGTTCTTACCGAAAGTGATACTGGAAAATCAAATTATGAAATTGATGTAGTTCTTACTCCTTGGTTAATCTTATCGAAAGATAAAGAGTTTGTTGTTGCAACAGACTATATAACAACAATTTGCGATCCTATTCCTTCTGTTGAGGAGATGTACAAGGAAAAGACTGGAACTCCATTGGAAGTAACTGAAACAGAGGATGAGGAAGATGAATGATGATAGAATTGTAAAATGTATTCTACTCAGCGTAGATGTACTTTTAATCACTGAGATTATAGAGTTATCTGCTGATATTGGTGAACCTGATTGTAAACTTATTAATCCATATCGTTTTCATGATTTGGAAAATATGACACCTTGGGTTGATGCTTCAGAACAAACAGAATATATGATTCGATCTAGTGATATTTTAACAATCGCTAATCCAAAACCAGAAATCATTGAAAAGTATCTTGAACTAACTGCATAATGCGATTTTACACAAACGTTCAAATGGTCGGGGATAACTTCCTTGTTCGTGGTTATGAAGATGGTAAACACTTCATGACCCGTGAGAAGTTTAACCCGACTCTTTTTGTCCCTGCAAATAAAAAAACCAAATATCAAACCTTGAATGGGGAGTATGTTGAATCAGTACAACCTGGTTCTGTTCGTGATTGTCGTGAGTTTGTAAAAAAATATGAGGGTGTAGAAAACTTCAAAATCTTTGGAAATACTCAATACATTTATCAGTACATTTCTGAAATGTATCCTGAGGAAGAATTGAAGTTTGATATTAATAAGATCAAAGTTACTACTCTTGATATTGAGGTTGCATCGGAAAATGGATTTCCTGATGTAGAATCCGCAGCAGAGGAAGTTCTCCTTATTACTATTCAGGATTATTCCTCCAAGAAGATTCGTACTTGGGGTCAAGGTCCGTTTAACAATCAGCAGAAAAACGTAGAATATCGTTCTTTTTCTAGTGAGTATGATCTTCTCAATGATTTCATCCATTGGTGGATGATTGAAGAAAATACACCAGAAGTTGTGACTGGATGGAATATTGAACTGTACGATATTCCATATCTTGTTCGCCGTCTAGATCGTGTTCTGGGTGAGAAGTTGATGAAACGTATGTCACCTTGGGGTCTTGTGACCGAAGATGAGATTTATATTGCAGGTCGTAAACATATTTCATATGATGTTGGTGGTATTACTCAACTTGATTACCTGAACCTTTATAAGAAGTTCACTTATAAAGCACAGGAATCTTATCGCCTTGATTATATTGCTGAGGTTGAACTGGGGCAGAAAAAACTGGATCACTCTGAGTTTGATACATTCAAAGACTTCTATACGAAGGGTTGGCAAAAGTTTGTAGAATACAACATCGTTGACGTGGAACTTGTTGACCGAATGGAAGACAAGATGAAACTGATTGAACTTGCAATCACGATGGCATATGACGCTAAGGCAAACTATGCTGATGTATTTTCTCAGGTGAGGATGTGGGATACTATTATCTACAACTATCTGAAAAAAAGGAATATTGTTATTCCCCCTAAGGAGCGTTCTGATAAGGATTCTAAGTATGCTGGTGCATATGTGAAGGAACCGATTCCTGGAAAGTATGACTGGGTGGTGAGTTTTGACTTGAACTCACTATATCCACACCTTATTATGCAGTACAATATTTCACCAGAAACTCTTCTGGATGAGAAGCACCCGACTGTAACTGTCGATAAAATCTTGAACCAGGAAATCACATTTGAACTTTACAAAGACAAAGCAGTCTGTGCTAACGGTGCAATGTTCCGTAAGGATGTTCGTGGATTTCTACCAGAACTGATGGAAAAGATCTATCAGGATCGAACCATTTACAAAAAGAAAATGCTTGCTGCCAAGCAAGAATATGAAAAGAAAAAAACAAAGGAACTGGAAAAGGAGATTGCTCGGTGCAATAACATTCAGATGGCGAGGAAGATTCAACTTAACTCTGCTTATGGTGCTATCGGTAATCAGTATTTCCGTTACTACAAACTAGCAAACGCTGAGGCAATCACCTTGTCTGGTCAGGTTTCCATTCGTTGGATTGAGAACAAGATGAATGCCTATCTGAACAAGATTCTCAAAACTAGTGAGGTTGATTATGTCATTGCTTCTGATACTGACTCCATTTATCTTAATATGGGTCCTCTGGTTGAAACTATATTCAAGGGAAGAGAGAAAACTACTGAAGGCGTTGTCACGTTCCTTGATAAGGTCTGTAAGGTGGAACTTGAAAAGTATATTGAAGGTTGCTACCAAGAACTGGCGACCTATGTGAATGCTTATGATCAAAAGATGCAGATGAAGCGTGAGAATATTGCAGAACGTGGAATCTGGACTGCTAAGAAGCGTTACATTCTGAACGTGTGGGACAGTGAGGGTGTACGTTATGAAGAACCAAAACTGAAGATGATGGGCATTGAGGCAGTTAAATCTTCTACACCAGCACCTTGTCGTAAGATGATTAAAGATGGTCTTAAACTGATGATGAGTGGGACAGAAGATGATGTTATCAATTTTATTGATAAGTGCCGCGAAGAGTTCAAGTCTTTACCGCCAGAGCAGATTGCTTTTCCTCGCACAGCATCTGATGTTCGCAAATATCAATCACCATCAACCATTTATGCCCACAAAACTCCCATTCATATTCGTGGAGCACTTCTCTTTAATCATTATGTGAAGGAAAAGAAACTCACTAATAAGTATTCTTTGATTTCTAATGGGGAAAAGATTAAGTTTGTTTATTTGAAAAAACCAAATATTATCCAAGAGAATATTATCTCTTTCATTCAAGATTTTCCTAAGGAACTTGGTCTTGACAAATACATTGACTATGAACTACAATTTGAGAAGAGTTTTGTAGAACCACTAAAATCCATCCTTGATGCAATCGGATGGAATGTGGAAAAAACTGTAAACCTTGAACTATTTTTTGCCTAATGGATTTACCTATTAATGATGAAGAACTGAATACTATTGTGAAAGCACTTGGGTTTGGAGGAGATGCCGCACTTTATCATAAACTTAAATTGGTAAAGGAACTCAGAGAACAAGGTTTGCCTTATAAAAAAATACTTCGTGAAGAATACGGGATGGTTGCTTAATGGATTTTCTTAAAGATATTGTAAAAGAGATTGGTGATGACTTTACTAAGTTAGCATCAGATATTGATGAGACTGAGACTTATGTTGATACGGGTTCATACGTTTTTAATGCACTGGTTTCAGGTAGCATATTTGGTGGTGTATCTGGGAATAAGATTACTGCTATTGCTGGAGAGTCTAGTACTGGAAAGACTTTTTTCTCTCTCGCAGTGGTTAAGAATTTCCTTGATACTCACCCCGATGGTTATTGTCTCTACTTTGATACTGAGTCTGCTATTAATAAATCAATGTTGATTTCTCGTGGAATCGATCTTGATCGACTTGCTAAGGTGGAAGTTGTAACTGTTGAGGAGTTTCGCAGCAAAGCACTTAAAGCAGTAGAGTTACACCTCAAAAAACCAGTAGATGAACGCAGACCTTGTATGTTTGTGCTAGACTCTTTGGGTATGCTTTCGACTGAGAAAGAGATTACTGACGCACTTAATGATAAGCAAGTTCGGGATATGACTAAATCCCAACTGATTAAAGGTGCTTTTCGTATGCTTACCCTTAAATTGGGTCAAGCAAATATTCCAATGATTGTAACTAACCACACCTATGATGTCATTGGTGCTTATGTTCCTACTAAGGAAATGGGTGGCGGTAGTGGTCTTAAGTATGCCGCTTCTACTATCATTCATCTCTCAAAGAAAAAGGAAAAGGATGGAACAGAAATTGTTGGAAACATTATTAAGGCAAAGACTGCTAAGTCGCGTTTGAGTAAGGAAAACCAACAAGTTGAAGTTCGTCTTTATTATGATGAGCGCGGTCTTGATCGGTATTATGGTCTTCTAGAACTGGGAGAAATCGCTGGACTCTGGAAAAACGTTGCTGGACGTTATGAAATTAATGGTAAGAAAGTTTATGGTAAACAGATTCTTGCCAACCCTGATGAGTATTTTACCGAAGAAGTAATGCAGCAACTTGATGCTGCCGCGAAAAAAGAATTCTCTTATGGAACGAATTGAGACAACAATTCTCAGAAACCTTGTATTCAATGAAGATTACTCACGTAAGGTCATACCTTTCATTCAACCAGATTATTTTGAACAGAAATCGGAAAAAATCATTTTTGAGGAAATTGTCCAATTCATTGTTAAGTATGGTTCAGCAATTACGATCGAAGCACTTAATATTGAAGTAGAAAACAGAACTGATTTAAACGAAACTGAGATTAAAGAAATCAGAGAAATTAACAGTTCTCTGAATGATAATCTTGTGGACAAGCAATGGTTACTTGATACCACTGAGAAGTGGTGTCGTGATCGTGCTATTTACTTGGCATTGATGGAATCAATTCACATTGCCGATGGTAATAATGAAAAAAAGAATCGGGATGCTATTCCTTCTATTCTTTCCGATGCTCTTGCCGTGAGTTTTGATAACAATATCGGACACGATTACTTACAAAACTATGAAGAGCGTTATGAATTTTATCACCGCCAAGAAGATAAGATCGAATTTGATCTCGACTATTTTAATAAAATTACAAAAGGTGGTTTACCTAATAAGACTCTCAATATCGCTCTTGCTGGTACGGGTGTCGGAAAAAGTCTCTTTATGTGCCATGTTGCTGCTTCCGTCTTACTGCAAGGCAGGAACGTTCTCTATATCACTCTTGAAATGGCGGAGGAACGAATTGCTGAAAGAATTGATGCAAACTTATTGAATGTTCCTATTCAACAATTGGTTGATCTCCCTCGCCAAATGTTTGAAAATAAAGTCACAAGTCTATCCAAGAAAACTCAGGGTACTCTTATAATTAAGGAATATCCCACTGCTTCTGCACATAGTGGACATTTTAAAGCACTTCTTAATGAACTTGCACTTAAGAAGTCATTTAGACCTGATATTATTTTCATTGATTACCTTAATATATGTGCTTCCAGTAGATATAAGTCAAACCTTTCTGTCAATTCATATTCGTATATTAAAGCGATTGCTGAGGAACTTAGAGGACTCGCCGTCGAATTTAATGTACCGATTGTCTCCGCTACTCAGACCACCCGCAGTGGTTTTGGTTCTTCTGATGTTGAACTTACTGATACTAGCGAGTCCTTTGGTCTCCCTGCTACTGCTGATCTTATGTTTGCCCTTATTAGCACAGAAGAACTGGAACAGTTGGGGCAGATTATGGTGAAGCAATTGAAGAATCGTTACAATGACCCAACTATCTACAAGCGTTTCATTGTGGGCATTGATCGTGCCAAAATGAGACTGTATGATTGTGAACAGACTGCCCAGAAGGACATACTTGACAGTGGGCAGGATGATGAGTATAATGATTACGAAGACAAGAAACCTAAAAAGTCGTTTGAAGGATTTAAATTTTAATGGAAACTGCTAAACACGTTAATTTTGATAAGTATGCTGAGTTTGTGGATGCTGTAACTTCTGATGCATCTAAGGACTTTCTTGCTCTCTCCGACCGTCTGGTTGAACTTGATGAAAAGGGTGCAAACATTGAGCGTCTTCTGACTGCTGCCGTTGGTATCAATGCCGAAGGTGGTGAGTTTATGGAAATCGTTAAGAAGATGGTTTTTCAGGGTAAACCATACAATGAAGATAATCGTGAACATCTGATTATCGAACTGGGCGATATTATGTGGTACGTTGCCCAAGCTTGTATGGCACTTGGTGTTACACTCGATGATGTGGTTGCTCGTAATGTGCAAAAACTTCTGAAGCGTTATCCAGAAGGTGCTTTTGATGTTTACTTCTCCGAAAACCGTGCTTCTGATGACCGATGACTAAACAAAAGCAAGTGGCAATCAAAATGGATGTCAGATCTGCTGCGGCAGTTCGTCAAATTCTTTTTGATGCCCAACAAGGATATACATATAATGAATCAAGTGTTCCTCCTCGAATTTCTGATATTCGTGCAGTGATTCTTGATCTTGATGAAAAAATTAGTTCAGTTGTAGAGTAATGGATTTATTGATAGGTATCTGGGAGAAGGAGCTCTTTCTCCCTTACATCATTGGCATTATGATTGTTGGTGGTCTAGTCAAACAATACGGTGTGCTGAATGAAGTCTTCGTAGCACTTCGTAATACATTCAAATCAAATCGTTTAGTTGTTGCTGCTACTGCTCTTGCTGGTGGTGTACTACCTATTGAAGGGCGAGTTGTTATGTCAGCTCCCCTTTTGGATTCCATCGCAAGTGACAAAGCACAATCCCGTTCCAAGTTTGGTATCGTAGATTATCTTTCTACTCACCACTATTACTGGTGGTCGCCACTTGAAAAGACTGTTGTGCTTCCGATGGCAGCATTAGGAATGTCGTATACTCAATACATGGGATATACGATTGTTCCTCTGATGATTGTTATGGTGTTCGCTGGGGTATTCATCTTCAAATACGTCAAAGAAACTGACGTAGAAATCGTTGAAGAAACTCGCACCTTTAGTTGGAATCGTCTTCTGAAAGGTTGGGCACCTATTGTTGCTACGATGTGGTTCCTGGTCTGCTACGGTGATCCTGATATGCCTTACCTGTTCTCTGTATGGTTTACTGGTCTGGCTGCTTACTATTCATTCATTTGCAATGATTGGAAGTGGGGTCGTTATATCAACTGGAAGTTTGCTGGGTTTGCTGCTCTTGTTCTTGCTCTCGCAGCAGTCATGGGTGAACTCAAAGAACCTGTGATGGAGTATCTCAAACTCACTGCTGCACAAGGAACTTCTGCTCTTGCTGCTGTTTCTGTGGTTGGTTTCCTCGCAGCATTCGCTATGGGATCCTCTGGTAAATATGCTGGTATCGTTGCTCTGCTCGCCAAAGCATTCGGTCCTGGATACTTGACATGGTTCCTGTGTGTAGAGTATGCTGGATACATTATTTCACCGATGCATAAATGTCTACTGATCGGTCAACAATACTTTTGTACTCCTATCAAGACCTATTACAAAGTTCTGGGTTGGTTGATCGCTGCATTGTTGGGATATGGTACACTAACGTTAGTGTTCTAAATATTTGACCCCTTAGGGGTCTTATTGGGGAATTAGCTCAGTTGGTAGAGCATCGCCTTTGCAAGGCGGGTGTCAGGAGTTCGAGTCTCCTATTCTCCATTTTGCCCGTGTACTCCAACGGTAGAGAGGGTGGACTTAGAATCCATACAGTGGAAGTTCGAATCTTCTCACGGGCACTAAATAATTCAAAAATGGCAAGTTCTGGTATTATAAACTTCCAAAGAAATTGGAAAGGAAGTGATCATAGAACGTCAGTAAAAAAGAATGTGAGCATCTACACTAAGTCTGAAGATGGTACATATCAGGCAGCAGGTGCTGTAAACGCTGGAATGCAAGTAACTTATATCGACTCTTTAACCGAAGATCATTTGAGAGCAGCATTTAGAACTGATGATGGAGAAGTCTTTTATGCAAATGTCGATTATTTTGTTAAACCTGGAACTGAAAGACAATCAGTTTTGTTGAGACCTTCTAGTTTTGGTTTGAGTAATAGAACTTTTTTCTCTGTTACTGATTATTATAATGAGTTGGTTAATGCACTCAATCGCAGAAATGACATTCCTGGTGAGTTATTTGACTATCTTTATGAATTGCTTGATTATGCCAATAATGGATATGGTAATTATTTTGGAATAAAAATGGATGAATTTCCTTGGGGGGAAATTGAAAGTTATTATGGTGAGGTTATAGGACCAATTGCCTGTGTAAAAAATAGAGATGGAATTTTAAGTAATATAGTTGAAACTGCTGGTTTAGGTGGTGCAAGCATTTATGTTCCTGGTGGATCAGCAGCACTTTATGATTACAAATTAGTTTCTGGAAATACTGAATATTTAATATCTGCAAAATCGGCAAGAGGAGTATCGAATCAAGTTAAACCTCAGTTTGTTATTCCTTATATTAAAAGTACAAATTTAGTTGCTACAAAAGAATATCAAGTATTGCAGTCACTAGCAAATGAAAGAAATAGAAATGCAGTTATTCAAGGTCCATTTTATACTTGGCAAATTATACAAAGCAATGGAGAAATAACTAGTTCTTGTATTTCTGATATTATTTCTAATTACACATCTAAATCTAAATCAGATACTAAATTAGTTGATCCTAGTATTTGGCAGAATTTTATAAACTTACACATGCCCAGTAAAAAAAGTAAAACAAATATAAAAAATGTCACATATGGTGAAATTAGATATGAGTGTGAGCAACTTATAGAAAAGTGGTCAAGATCTGGAACCCAGAATAGGGTATTGAAAGAAATTTTTAATGAATTTTTAAACCAATCTAGGATAATCTATGTTAAACTAGGATTGAATCAAACCACTGGTCGTCCAACTTTTACCGCATCTGGTGGTGGAGGAATTTCTATTGTTAGAAACTTGTATCTAAGAACGTCAAACTATGCAACAAGAACAGAAGATAGAATTGGATTCCAGGTAAGTTAAATGGAAAATTATATCAATCCATTAGTCAAAACTTTTAAAGGAAAAGACTTTAAAGATTTTGTTTTGCACGTTCTTATATCAATGCAGAAAGAAATTGATTTAAAAAAGAGGAAACCAGATAAGGATAAATATATAAAGATTAGACAAAGTGTCTTGAATTACATTATTGCGAACGAAAGGGCAATAGTTACCGAACTTAGAAAGAAGAACCGTAAGTAATGAAAAGTTTTTTCCAATTTTTAACTGAAACCACCGCTACTCAACAAGCGGCAAGACTTGGTTTACAGGGTGATGGGCACGGTGGGTGGTATAAAGACGGTGAGTTTGTTGCCAAAACTGAAAAGGGTAGATTAAAGTTTTATAATAAGCGTCAGGCAGTCGGTAAAGACCCTGCTCAGACAGAAACAGAAAAGAATATTTCTAATCCAAACTTTGTTGATCCGGCACTTCAACAACAAGCACCTGCACCTCAACAACAAGTTGCTCAGGAAGCACCACCTGTTAATTTCTTACCAGTAGAAAAAACAAAAGGAACACTGACGATTGCGTTTGGTCGTTTCAATCCTCCACATTTAGGTCATCTTCAATTAATGGATACTGCTGCTGCTTCTGCAGAACAGGAAGGCAGTGATTATATGATTATTCCTTCTCGCACTCAGGACAAGAAAAAGAATCCGCTTGATGCTGATACAAAAGTTGCACTGATGAGATCGATGTTCCCTCAGCATAGTGAAAGAATTGTAAATGATGCAAATACCAGAACTATTTTTGATGTTCTCAAAAAAGCACATAATGATGGATATACGAATGTAAGAATTGTTGGTGGTGCTGACCGAGTTAATGAATTCAATAAACTTGCCAACAATTATAATGGTAATCTCTATGCCTTTGATAATATTGAAGTAGTTTCTGCTGGTGATCGTGATCCAGATTCTGATGGTGTAGAAGGTCTTTCTGCATCAAGAATGAGACTTGCTGCTTCCGAAGGAGACTTTAAAACTTTCCGTTTAGGTATGCCACCTGATATGAGACCAAAGGATGCAAGAGCAGTCTTCGATACGGTTCGTGCTGCAATGGGCATCCAAGACCAAGTAGCAGAAGTTTGGGAGATTGCTCCTAAGTTTGATCAGAAAACTCTACGTGAAAATTACGTTAAAGAATCAATCTTTAACATTGGTCAGTTGGTTGAAAATCTAAACACCGGATTGATTGGTCGTATTATTCGTAGAGGAACCAACTATCTTATCTGTGTTACCGAAGATCATATTATGTTTAAGTCTTGGATTAAAGATGTAATGGAAGCAAAACTTACAAATAGAAGTGGTGTTCCTGCTGATCAAAGACTTGTTGGAACTGATGCTTACAGGAAATACGTTGAGAGTATGGTTCCTGGACATACTTGGGGAAGACAATTCATAAATAAGTATAGAAAAAAGTAAGTAATCAATCTTTCTCCAATGAGTAACAATATTTTTGAGGAACTTCCATCTAGAAAAGGTGGTGCAGCAAAACCTATGGGAGATGCTGCTGCTTCTATTGAGAAGAAGGCAAGACAACTTGTTTATGATTCTCGATATGAAGTGAAAAAAATGTTGGCAGGGAAAAAAGCAGATGCCACAATGCAGGAAAGAATGGTTCTTGAAAGAATTGCAAAGTCAACCGCAGTCCCTGCTGTAAAGGCAAGAGCAAGACAGATGGTATCTAAAAAAGCTGCTGTCGCAGAAGATTTCATTCCAACAATCGAAGACGCTGCTGCAACTAGCATTGCAAATGCAATGTTTAAGGTTTTTGTAGAGGGTGTTAATGAAGGGGAAGTTGTTCTCGATTATTTGGAAGAACTAAATGCTGTTGGTGATAAGAAGTATAAGATTAGAGTCACTGATCCTAAGACTGGTAACTCATATGTGAGATACGGAACTCGTGAAAAAATTACTCAACTTAGATCAAAGGGTCTAAAAGTTGAGTTGACTGAGTATGGTGAACCAAGAGAAGGTGAAAGAAAGAGAGGTGAAGAAACTGCTCGTGCAACTGGTGGTGGCGGTAGAAAAGGAAGAAAGAAATTAGATCCAGTTGGAAGAGAAGATGCTGATGTTGATAATGATGGTAAGCGCAATGATCCAAATGATAAGTACATTATGAAGCGTCGCGCTGCTATTGGTGCTGCAATTGCTACAAGAAAAGAATCACTTGATCCAGTTGGTCAAGAAGATGCTGACATTGATAATGACGGTGATACTGATAAGTCGGACAAGTATTTAAAGAATCGTCGTAAAGCAATTGGTAAGGCAATTGCAAAAGAGGATTATCTCTGGACAGAAGGGACTGATAGTACCGAAGGTAAGAATAAATCACAGATTACTGGAAAAGGTGTTGATAATTATGCCTCTGGTGTAATTAAAATTTCACCAGAAGATGGAACTCAACTTGATACAAAACCAAAAAATGTCTATGCCCATACTGAACTAGAAGGTGAAGTTCTAACCGAAAGATCGAAGAGTAAGGCACAGCAGCGTTTTATGGGAATGGTTTATGCTGTTAAGAAAGGTGCAAAACCAATGTCACCAGAAGTAGCAGCTGCTGCTAAGGGTATGACTAAAAAAGAAGCGAAGAAGTTTGCTAAAACCAAGCACAAAGGAATGCCTGAAAAGGTAGAAGAGGCAATGCATTCGCCAGCGGATGAAGAGAAGAAAGATACTCGTGGAGATTATGCAAAGGTTAACTTGGTTAAAAATAAATTAAGAGCAATGGGTGCTAAGAATCCTGTTGTTATGGTTACAACTGAGCAAACTGGTCCAGCTTTACCTGGAGAAAATAGACCAGGAACTCCAAAAGCACCTGGTGGTCGTCCTCACTTGCCCGGAGAAAAAGAAACTCCTCTTCCCAAAAGATCTGGAACTAGATTGCAGTTAGCATCTTATGAATTGGAAGGAAAGTTAGTTTCTGAAAGAGAGTTTGATGAACCAACCGAACGTGGTTCTGAAGTTGAAAGACATAATGCTGCTCTAAGAAAAGGCAAGAAGGAAACAGTTGAACAGAGAATGAGAAGAAAGGCTGCTGAGCAAAGAGCAAGTGGTAGAGCAGACGGAAGAAGATATTCATAAATAAGCCAGGATACTCTCTTACGGAGGACATTATGGGCGCAGTAGTAGCAGTGGTAAAACCACTTCTGATTCAAATTGCAACACATCCAGCAGTAAAAAGTCTTGTTCTCGACCTACTTAAAAAGTATGTTGATAGCACGGATAATAGTATTGATAATGTTGTTTATGAATTGGTTAAAGAAAAACTCTTTACACCACAAGCATGATTACTTGCTTCCTAACTAATTGGGGAGTAACCATTGTTCTTGGTCTATTGTTAACTGCATCCGAATGGTTAGCAAAAACAAAAAGATTTGAAGAAAATGGATTACTTGATCTTACGACTAATTTTTTAAAAATAGTATTGCGTAAGGAGACCAAAAAGTAAAGGTCTCCTTTTTTTATAAATATCAATATAAAGAATTATAGGTAAGGAAACATGTCTCTTTGGGGCAATAAAGATCTCGTTGCTAATACAAGCACTATCGCGGTTAACTTCAATACTTTAACTGTAACTGGTGCTGCTACAACCTTCTCAACAGCGGGTGTTGCTGAGGGAGATATTCTTGTAGTTGGCGCTGGTGCCACATTTGGATATGCTGTTGTAAAATCAGTAACTTCAAATACTTCTTTAACAATTCATTCTGCTGATTATTTTGTTTCGGGAATCACTACCATTGCTGCTGGTGCTTCGTATTTCATTACTCAACTCCCAATCTACACATTGGGTGATGTAAGTTATGATGCACCTAATGCAAAATCAAATAGAACTTCTAGTGTATTTGGTGTTGACACTACCGAACAAACGGTTGCAAATGCTGCAACTGGTGATGCACGTAAGTATGCACCTGCCCACGCTGGATGGGTAGGAGTCACTACTTATACTGATATGCACGGAAACCTAAGAGTTAAGACAGAAACTCTTGTTGCTGGAAGTATGATTACTACTGATGCCGCAGACGACGCTAAGTATCCAGACGCCTGATAATATGGTATGAGATTTAATGAGTTGAATGAGGGCAATTATATGCTCTTTGCGATAAAATTCTACAATAATCCTCAGGCAGTCACCAGAGATGATTTTGAGTCGGATTTAAAACGCATTCGTTATATCAAAAGGTTATTGAAGAGATATAAGAACACTGGGGAATTGAAGGTTCATTTAATATTGAATCACCTCATTGTTCTGTTTAATGTCTTTGATGATGCGACTATTCCTCTATTATTCTATCATTTGGAAGAAGATCTTTGGTCTCCTATCAAAAGTTTTTTGGTGTTTTTGAATAGAGTTCCAGAATATCCAAAAACTAAACTTAATGAAATTAGTGTGGATGAAAACTGTTTAAAACAACTGCAAACAATCTAATGGATATTGATAAGATAATTGATATTGTTCACACTCTTAAAGAAGAGGGTGGTCCAACTATGAGTGTTGGTGCTGGTGGAATTGCAGGGACAGTTGAAGCAGGTGATGATCCACCAGTAGATTTAAGGAGAAGAAAAGAAAGGGGATGGAATATATTTTTTAGAGATCTTGTGAGACAAACAAGAAAGAAGAAGAGGAAGACCTAAAATGTTTAGCAACGACTCAAAGGTCCAAATTGCTGTGCTACAAGAAAGATTTAAAGCACACGAACAAATCATTGAGAAAGTTGATTCTGCGATTCAAACTCTGAGTGAAACTAACCAAAACATTTGCAAAATGCTTGCGGTTCATGATGAAAGAATAGAACAATGTGGTAAAGATGATAATGAACTTTGTAAAAAAGTAGAAGATATAGAAACTAAATTAGATGGTCTTTATAAGTTTAGATGGCAAGTTGGGGGAGTTCTTGCAGTGGCAGTTGTTGTTATTGGAACAATCAATGCTTTTGTTCCCAAGTTGTTGACTCACAATCAAACCCCTGCTACAATAGAAAGAACGAAGTAATACTCCCTTCATAATGGATTTGGTTGATTCCAAGTATATTGGATTAGTTTCATCACGTCTTCAAAAATTTAAGAGGGTCAAAGCGGATCTCTACAACTTCCGCTGCCCTATCTGTGGGGACTCCCAGAAGAATAAAAACAAGACAAGGGGGTATCTATACCCCGTGAAGAATAACACCAACTTCAAGTGCCACAACTGTGGTGCTAGTATGTCTTTCAACAACTTTCTCAAAGAACTTGATGCCGTACTGTACAAGCAGTACACGATGGAGAAGTTTAAGGAAGGTCATACTGGCAGAGGTTTCGTCGTAGAGGAACCCAAGTTTGATTTTGCTAAACCAGTTTTTAAAAAGAAACTGGATTTACCCAAAGCATCTGAGGTACAAATCGCCAAAGAATACCTACAAAAACGGCAACTTGATCCTGAAAAGTTTTATTTTGCTCACAAATTTAAAGAATGGACAAACTCCCAAAAAGTTACTTTCGACACTATCGGTAGGGATGAGAGTCGCATTATTATACCAATGTATGATGCTGACAGTAACTTGATTGGTTTTCAGGGAAGAGCACTAGGTCCAAACCCTGTTAAATATATCACTGTGATGCTTTCTGATGATGCCCCAAAAATTTACGGTCTTGACCAAGTGGATTCTTCGAAACCCATTTATATTGTTGAAGGACCCTTCGACTCCACGTTTGTACAAAATGCTGTTGCTATGTGTGGGTCCGACGTTGATATTGGGTCGTTTGGTTGGGGCGATTATATTTACGTTTTTGATAACGAACCTCGCAATCGAGAAATCGTCAACCGAATATCAAAAACCATCAACAGAGGCGACAAAGTGATTATCTGGCCAACATCCATTGAGCAAAAAGATATCAATGATATGGTGCTCGCTGGACTTAATGTTATGGATGTGTTAAAATCAAATACCTACTCAGGTTTAGAAGCAAAAATTAAGTTTAACAACTGGAAGAAAATATGAGCAACGGAACGAAAGTCGTTAAAAGGAACGGTAAAACTGAACCCCTTGATTTAAATAAACTCCACATTATGGTGGAAGAGGCATGTAAGGACCTCGCAAATGTATCTGCATCACAAGTTGAGATGCAGTCTGGAATCCAATTTTATGACGGAATTACAACCGCAGAGATTCAGGAAATTCTGATTCGCTCTGCTTCCGACCTGATTGACCTCGATCATCCTAACTATCAGTTCGTTGCTGCCCGTCTGCTGCTGTTTGCCCTTCGTAAGCAGTTGTTTGGTCGGATGCATGAATGTCCTACCGTCAAGCAGCACGTAGAGCGTTGTGTGGGTAGAGGAGTGTATGACCCAGAGATTCTATCGCTTTATTCTGATGAAGAGTTTGATAAACTTGAGTCGTTCATTGATCATAGTCGTGACTATCTGTTCACTTATGCTGGTCTACGTCAGGTCGTTGATAAGTATCTAGTGCAGGACAGAAGCACTGGGGCACTTTATGAAACGCCACAGTTTATGTACCTTTTGATTGCGGCGACTATCTTCTCCAAGTATCCTAAGGAAACACGTTTAGACTACGTTAGAAAGTACTACGATGCAATCTCCAGACACCGAATCAACATTCCAACTCCCATCATGGCGGGAGTGCGAACGCCGCTTAGACAATACGCTAGCTGTGTCCTTGTTGATGTTGATGACACCCTCGATAGTATCTTTACTAGCGATATGGCTATTGGCAGATATGTTGCACAAAGGGCGGGTATCGGTATCAATGCAGGTCGAATCCGTGGTATCAACAGTAGGATTAGAGGTGGCGAAGTCCAGCACACTGGCGTTGTACCGTTTCTCAAAAAGTTTGAAAGCACTGTCCGTTGCTGCACGCAAAATGGTATACGAGGAGGAAGTGCGACGGTCCACTTCCCAATCTGGCATCAAGAGATCGAAGATATCCTAGTATTAAAAAATAACAAAGGAACCGAAGATAACCGTGTTCGTAAGTTAGACTACAGTATCCAAATCAGCAAACTCTTCTATGAACGATTCATTCAAAACGGAGAAGTATCACTCTTCAGTCCACACGACGTTCCTGGTTTGTATGATGCTTTTGGCACTGATCGATTTGACGAGTTATACGTATCTTACGAACGAGATACATCTGTTCCAAGAAAAACTATCGGAGCTCAAGAACTCTTTCTGGATCTTCTAAAAGAACGTGCAGAAACTGGTCGTATTTACATTATGAATATTGACCACTGCAACTCTCACTCATCTTTCCTGGATAAAGTTGAGATGAGCAATCTGTGTCAGGAAATCACTCTTCCTACTAAACCACTTCAACATATTGATGATACTGATGGTGAAATCGCTCTCTGCATTCTTAGTGCAATCAATGTCGGGAAAATCCGTGACCTTGAAGACCTTGAAGTTCTCTGCGATCTTTCTGTGCGCTCTCTGGATGAACTTATTGATTTTCAAGGATACCCCGTCAGAGCAGCAGAAATCGCCACCAGAGCACGTCGTTCTCTGGGTATAGGTTTTATCGGTCTGGCACACTATCTTGCCAAGAACGGCGAACATTACGATGATCCTGGTGCCTGGAAACTGGTACACGATCTCACTGAGGCATTCCAATACTATCTGATTCAATCAACAGTAAATCTTGCGAAAGAAAAGGGTGCTTGTGAGTATTCACATCGCACTAAGTATTCTCAGGGTATTCTACCAATTGATACATACAAGAAGGATGTTGATGAAATCGTTCCAAACGAATTGAAGTATGATTGGGAGTCTCTTAGAGCACAGGTTCTACAATATGGGGTACGGAACTCAACATTGTCCGCACAGATGCCATCGGAGAGCAGTTCCGTTGTGTCAAATGCAACCAATGGAATCGAACCACCTCGCGGATACTTGTCCGTTAAGAAGTCGAAAAAGGGTCCTCTCAAACAGATTGTCCCGCAGTATCAGACTCTTAAAAACAACTATACGCTTCTCTGGGATATGCCTAGTAATCGTGGTTATATCAATATTGTTGCTGTTATGCAAAAGTTCTTCGATCAAGCGATTTCTGGAAACTGGTCGTATAATCCAGAGAATTATGCCGATAATGAAGTTCCTACTTCGGTAATGGCACAAGACCTTTTGACTTGCTATCGTTATGGTTGGAAAACAGCATATTATCAAAATACTTACGACCATAAAACTGATGAAGTAGTTGAAGAAAAACAAGACCTCCAATCACTTCTTATGGAACTTTCTAATGCCGAAGAAGACGATTGTGAGAGTTGTAAAATTTGACGAAAGTGTAAAAACCTGTTATTATAAATAGTAATAGGTTTTAATAATATTTTATGTCTGGTCGTATCTATCTAATAACTAATAAAATTAATAATAAGAAGTATATCGGTAAAACCATAAAATCATTATCAATAAGATTTTATAATCACTGCTATGCTTCTAAAAATGGTTCAACAACTCACTTTCATAAAGCAATAAGAAAGTATGGCGAAGATAATTTTATTATTGAAGAGTTGGATAGGTGCGACACTAACATTCTTGGAGAAAAAGAAATTGAATGGATTTCCAAATTAAATCCAGAATATAATCAAACTCTTGGTGGTGATGGAGGAATTCTTGGATATTCTCATACGGAAGATACAAGAAAACTTTTATCTTTAAAAAGAAAAGGAAAGTTTGTGGGACATAAAAATTCATTCTACAATCAAACACATACCGAAGAACAAAAAGAAAAGTGGAGTAAAATGAGAAAGGGACAACCATCTCCTTGTGGATTTGCTGGAAAATCACATAAAGAAGAAAGTAAATCTAAAACTTCTCAAACACTAAAAAACAATCCAAACATAAAAAGAACCAAAGTATTCCAGTATGATATTGAAGGAAACTTTTTAAGAGAGTTTCAATCTATTAGTGATGCTGCTAAATTTGTAGAAACAAATCCTTCTAACATTAAATATACCTGTGAAGGAAAATTCAATCACTGTAAAGGATATAGGTGGAGTTATGTTAAAATATAATAGACCTATGAACTTCTTTGAGAAACTCCAAGTTGGTTGGTGGTGGATTGGAGAAATCTTTGATGAATGGTGCTATACTATGAGAAGTGAAGACGGAGAGTTCTTTAACTATCTTCAAAGTGATTATGTTGCTTATGAAGAAGAAATGTATTATGAAACCCAAATATTTTTTGGAGGTAAATAGAATGTGTAGAATTTTTCCAAAAGTTAATTTAAACAGAGGAGGAAGATTGTGAGTCTTGTAAGATTTAAAACAGGTTTGGAGGAAAAATCAATGGTCGAATCGATGACCGTTTTCAATCCTCAGGAAGTAGACACCAAAAAACAACCAATGTTTTTTGGACAACCCCTTGGAATTCAGAGATATGATTCTTATAAGTATCCAATCTTTGATAAACTCACAACACAACAATTGGGATATTTCTGGAGACCTGAGGAGGTCTCCCTCCAAAAGGATCGTGGGGATTATCAATCCCTTCGTCCAGAGCAAAAGCATATCTTTACTAGTAATCTGAAATATCAGGTTATGTTGGATTCTGTTCAGGGTCGTGGACCTGGTATGGCATTTGCTCCATACTGTTCACTTCCTGAACTGGAAGCGTGTATGAAAGTTTGGGAGTTTATGGAGATGATCCATTCCCGTTCATACACGTATATTATCAAGAATGTATATTCAGATCCATCTGAAGTTTTTGATACGATTCTAAAAGAAGATCGCATTATGGAACGTGCCGTGAGTGTAACTCAGGCATACAATGACTTCATTAACAGTGCCCATCAGTATGATACTTCAAATGAGTGGATTCACGCATTAGAACAAGTTCCATACGCACAAGAGGCAAGGTATGAACTCAAACGGAAACTTTTCCGAGCAGTTGCAAACGTTAATATTCTTGAAGGTATTCGCTTTTACGTCAGTTTCGCTTGCAGTTTTGCGTTTGGCGAACTCAAACTTATGGAAGGAAGTGCAAAAATCATCTCCCTGATCGCACGTGACGAAAACCAGCATCTGGTTATCACCCAGAACATTATGAATAAATGGAAAGAAGGTGATGATCCTGAAATGGCACGTATTTCCAAAGAAGAGGAGCAATGGGTTTATAAGACCTTTGAAAATGCTGTTAACCAGGAGAAACTCTGGGCAGAATATCTGTTTAAAGATGGTTCGATGATTGGTCTCAATGACAAACTGTTGCAACAGTATGTCGAATGGATTGCAAACCGTAGAATGAAAGCAATTGGACTTAAACCACTCTATGATATTTCAGCAAAAAATAATCCACTTCCTTGGACAGAGCATTGGATTTCTTCGAAGGGTCTTCAAGTGGCACCACAGGAAACCGAAGTTGAATCCTATATTGTCGGAGGAATCAAACAAGATGTCACAGAAAATACCTTCTCAGGATTCCAACTTTGAGTGGAATAAAGAAGAAATATTGAACGCATATAAAGAAGCGGCAGAATGTGATGAGTTCTTATTTGGTGATTATGATTATGAAAAAGAGTGGTTAGGTAAACTTGATGATGATGTAAAGTGAGGGTCTTCGGACCCTCGAGGGTCTTCGGACCCTCTTTTTTTATAAATACCTAAAAAGGTAGTCAATAGGCGATGAAGTCGTTTCAGAATTTTGCTGTTAATATAGAAGAAAAGAGAACTACTTCTGGGTATGGTAAACCATCTGGTTATGATGCTCAGGGTGAACCAATGTACACAAAAAGACCTGGACCAAAAGAACCAGGTCGCAGAGCAACTGTTCAGAAATCTCCTAAAACTATTTCTCAAGTAAAGGGTGAGATTGAAGCGGCAAAAAGATTTGCTGGTGCAAGATCTGGTGGTTTAGATACCAGAACTGTACCATCTTTTGTGACTCAAAAGAGACAAGCAAGAGCAAATAGATTTCTTGGTCCCAATCCTTGGGATATGCCAGGTGGTTCTAGTGGAGGTCAAAAGACATTTGAACGTGGAATGAGAAAACTAGTTCCACCAATAGGACCTTCACCAGGACATAGAGAAAGAGCACTCAGAGATTTTATTAATCAATCATCAAAGGAACTTGGAACAACGACAGATGAGATTATTTCAAGTATGATTCGAGGAAAGTCAGCAACTGCAACTCCCGATCCATGGAAACCATCGAAAACTGTAACAACTTCATCAAAACCAAAACCAGTAAGTCAGGCGGCAGTATCACAAAAGCAGGCAGCATATCGTCAAGCACAAACTACTCAAAGAGCATCTACATCTACTGTTGATGTAACTGCAAAGACTGTTCCTGGAACCAAAGTTGCAGAACCAAAACCAAAAACATTGCCAGGTTTAAAACTTGGCACTGAACCTGCTGGTCCTTTGGTATCAAATAGACCAGGTGAATCACAAACGATTAGACCTCAAAGAGGACCTGGAAGAACTGGTGTTCTCGGTAAACCAAGAGCAGGTCAAATGGTTGGTGCAAAAATTGAACCAGTCAATGTTAGTGTTGTTACTAGCAGACCAAAAGTTACTGCCTCTTCAAGCAAACCTACAATTGCTACTGCAACAACATCACCGAAAGTAAAACCGCTTCCAAAATTAAATTTAGATAAGTATAAAGCACCAACTGTTAATTTGGGAACTCTGAGAGCAGTATCAGCACCAAAACCAGCAGTAAGTTCATTATCAAAAACTACACAGTCCCAAAAACTTGCTGATGTGGTAGTTAAGGCAGCGAAGCAAGTCAGATCTGAGATTGCTGCTGAAAAAGCAGCAGAAAGAGCAAAGATGATGAAAGGTCTTGGAACTGCTGGAAAAGTACTTGGTGTTGTTGGAACTGGAATTGAAGCGAATAAGGGATATGATATTGCTAGGGCAATGGGCAGTAGCCAAAAAAGATCGGTTGGTGCTGGTGCAGCAAGAGCAATCGGAAGTGGTTTGGGTGGTGTAGTTGGAGGTACTCTTGGATCAGTTGCTGGTCCAATTGGATCTGCTATTGGTGCAACTGCTGGTTTAACAGTTGGTGCTGAGTTAGGATCAAAAGCATATAATGTAATTACTGGTGATCCAAAGAAAAAAGTAACAACTCAGGGTGTTCTTACTAATATTAGAAAGGCAGTACCACAGGAAATCAGAGCACAAGTTCCAGCAAATGTAAGAAAAGGATTTACTGATTTTGTTAAGTCTGCTGGAAGAACTTATGGTAATTGGCAGAGATCACAACAAGGAGACAAAAAATGAAAACTTTTAAGCAATTTTGTGCAGAAGCTTATGATCTACAAGAAGTAGATATTAAGGGTGCTTTACAATCTGCATCTAAAAGTCCATTGATTAGAAACCCACTCACAAAGACATTGTGGAGAGCAATAGGTCCGGTAGCAAGAGCATCTGGTGCAGTAAAGGCAGCATCACCATCAACTTCTGGTCCTATTGGTAGATTGTATGGTGCTGCTGTTGCATTAACTCCACCAGCAGTTTCTAATGCTTTACAGTGGGTAGATCCAACAGAAGATCCAAGAGTTAAAGCAGTAGACAGACAAATATCAAAACACCATATAAAAGCATATCAATCAAATCCAACTGGATACACCCAAATGCTTGGTAGATCATTTTAAATTATAAATATTTCTAAGTAGAAATAATTCTTTTTTTAAAATGTCTCCAAACGTAACGCAAGGAATTGCAGAAGCATATAAGTCAATTTACTCAGATTCAACAGTAGTACAAGAGGAAACTGTTATTGATGAAATTGAAGAGGTTTTTGAAATTAATGAAGAAAATTTATGTGAATCAATAGAGAATTACTTGGTTATTGCTGGTTTTGTTGAAACTAAACAGCAAGCAAAAAATATGATTCCTCATTTAGGTGAGGCTTGGTTTACTGATATTTTCACAACTATTGTTATTTCTGAACAAATTATTGATTGTTTAGTAGAAGATGGGTATAATGCTAACGAAATCACCGAAGAACATTTATACGAATTTTGTATTAATGAATCTGCTGATTTATTTGAGGTAAATGTTGGGACACTTTCAAATTTAATAGATAAAGCGAGAAGAACAGCAGGTAATCCACAAATTCGTCAAGCTGCAACTGGATTACTTGATATTGGGAGAACAGCAGTAACGCAAACTGCTGGACCTATTTTAAGTAAAACTGGACAAAGAATTCAATCTGCTGCTCAAACTGGACAGCAAGCAGTTCAACAAGCTGCTCAGGCAGCAGCACAAGGACCAAAAGGTCCATATGGTCAAGCACTTTCAAATGTAAAAAGAGGTCTTGAATTGGTAACAGGTTTAAAACCTGGAAGTGGATCTAGAATTCGTCGTACTGGGACAGCAATTGCTGGTTGGGAAGGTGCTAAATCACTTGGAATACCTCAAGGTGTGGCTGATCTTGTTCCAAGAATTAGAGTAAATATTGCACCAAAAGAAGAAAAACCAAACGCACAACCAGCACAACCATCTACTCCACCCCCAAGTAGAGTACAATGGAAATAAAAATAAACCATAATTTTACAATACACTAAAATGGCAAAACCTGTAAGAATTACCAATTTACAAGGAAAACCTCAGGATGTAACACCAGGTAAGGGATATCCTACTACATCTCCGGATGGTAAAAGAGGTTATATTGTATATAATGATAAAGGAGAAGGTAAATTTACTGCTTATCCTACTCAACCATCAGCAAAACCAAAACCTGTAAGAATTACCAATTTACAAGGAAAACCTCAGGATGTAACACCAGGTAAGGGATATCCTACTACATCTCCGGATGGTAAAAGAGGTTACATCGTTTATGATAACAAGGGTGTTGGTAAATTTACTGCTTATCCCGACAAACCTTCTCCCACACCTTCCCCTACACCCTCACCTGCACCTGCACAACCATCTAGTGGCGGTGGTGGAGGAGGTGGTGGTGGAAGTACCCCAGCACCTGCTCCAACACCCGCTCCTGCTGCCCCTAAACCCTCCCCAGTGGCAGATTATATGAAGGCAGCAGCGGCCGCTAGAAAGAGCGGAGACCCCGCTGAGATGGCGAAAGTCAGAGATATGGGTATGGATATTTGGAGAAAATCCAATCCCAAACTTGCTGCCGCTGCTGATGAAAGAGCAAGAACAAGAGGAACCAGTGCTACGACTAATCCTCTGATGGGAGATATGAAGTCCAGACTTCCTGCTCCACAAACACCAGCACCTACACCAGCACCTACACCAGCACCAACTCCTAAGGTAACGGTAAGTACTGATGCAGAAACTAACAAAGTTGCTGATGAACTTTCTAAGAATCCTCTTTCTAAAAAAGAGACTAAAAAGGAAGCATATGATATTGTTCTAGATTATATCTTTTCAGAAGGACACGCTGATACGCTTTCCGAAGCACATTATGTTATGTTGCAAATGGATTCTGATCATATTCAGAGTATTGTTCAAGAGCGTTGGTCTTGGAACCCAATGGATTGGGGTAAACCAGAAGCAACTCCAAAGAATGTAGCAAGGGCGACCCCAACACGCGGTTATACTCCAAATACTGGAACGACAAGACTTGGTACTCCTCAAACGGGTTATAGAAATAAAATTATGGCACCTCGTGGTGGCGTTGCTGGTGCAATGGTAAAAGGAAAACCTGAAACTTGGGCTCCTGTTGTCTCCAATGATCCTGGTGTTATAGGTGCATATGCTAGATATAGAGTTCTTAGAGGAGAAGATCAACTAGCAAAAGATGATAAAAATAATGCATATGTTTCTGCCGTAACAAAAGATTTTGATAGAAGGCACGCAGATATGTATAGAAATCCAGCACCTGAGCGTGAGGGACTTGGACCAAGACCCTCAGCACCTGCACCTAAACCAACAGTAAAAGCAGTAACAACTGCTCCTGCTGCTCCAAAGCCAAATCCAAAACCACCAACCATTCAATCTAAGAATGTAACTGCTACTGGAACTTCTTACGAAAGAAGAACTCCAACATCGGCAGAACTTGCTGCTGCACGTGCAGCAGGTGGTGGTGAGGCAGGTGTTAAGGCAGCGGTAGATGTTGCTAAGTCCAATAAGGTTGCAGCGACTTCTCCAACTCCTGATCTAAAACCAGAAGCACCTAAGAAGCAAAGTCTTGCTGATACTGTGAAAGAACTTCAAACAATGCGAAAGGCGGCAGAAGAAAGAAACAAATGATTTCAAGAGGGTTAACAACCCTCTTTTTTATTATCTAGTAACAGACTTTTTAACCAAAGCAGTTCCTTCTACAACTCTTGTTGTAGTTCCAGTGGGACTGTTTAATAGTAAGTCGTAAAAATATTTTCCTGGTTTAATTGCAGCACTTGTAGTTGATCCAAGAGAAAGTGTAACTCTACCAGTTGTTCTATCATTAGCAAAACCAACTGTAAAATCGGCAGTTTTACTCGAAGACTCATATCTTTTGAGTTGAGCACATCCGCTATATCCAGTCAAATTTAATGCGCTGTTTGATTGATCATCTTCAAGTGCAAAGGTCTGATCAAAATCAGTTCCCGTATATATGACTAAATTTGCCGTATATGTAACTGCCATTGGTTTTTGAAATATTTATGGTAAATCAACTAGGAAGGGAGTAATCCAATCTTCATTTGAATTTGTTACTGTGGTAATTGTTATGCCTCTTGCATTTAATTTTGAAACTAAAAGATTATATGATGCCTGAACGGTTGCTTGGGTCATACTACCAGAATTATCAATAAACAATGCGATTGACGATCCTTCTGGAATATTTTCAAGTCCACAAATTGTATACCAGTCAGAAGCAAGGGCAGTGTTTCCATTGTCCCTATTGACTTGAACGGGACCAAATGTAAGACCACTTGCATTAGATCCAACATTTTTTGATGTATCGTTAATTGTGACTGAATCTGATGTTGCAATTACAGTTCCGGTAATTGAACTTCTACGAATTTGAATCTGAAATATATCAATCGATTCGGTGGAACGGTCTGCCGAGATTGTTCTAATAATCGTTCCAGTGTTATTGTTCACAGTAAATGAACCACTTACAGCAGCGTCAGTAAAGTCTGAAGCGGATAAAGTTCCAGATACTTGTAATGCCGTCCAATATAGTACGGTTCCATTTGGAACACCAGCAGTTGTAATAGTAAAAGTTACTGATGATCCTTCATTAACAGATGTTGCTGATGGTGTGACTGAATATGTTGGTACTACATCAGCAACTGTAATTGTTGAACTTGTTGCAACAACTGATCCACTAGTTGAACCAGTTCTTACAACAAATGTAAATGACTCACTTCCTTCTGTAAGGATATCATTTGCAAGGGTTCTTGTAACTGTTGCAATACCAGTTGTTGCACCTGTACCAACAATACTAAAAGATCCAGTTAGTGAATTATTGGAGAAGTCAGCGGCTTCCATACTGCCGCCAGTACTATAATATAATGTAGTTCCGTCTCCAACATTAACTGTATTCAGTGTAAAATTAACTGATCCACCTTCATTAACCGTTGTTGTTGAAACACCAATTGTATATGATGGTTCTCCTAGATTTGTAACAAATATTGTATTTGATGTTCCAACAATTGCCCCAGTTGTAGAACCAGTTGAAATATTAACTTTAAATCCTTCAGTAAATTCATTATATAATGAATCCGTTGCTAGTGTCTTTGAAAAAGATCCAGATCCATTTGTTACAACAAAAGAACCACTTAACGATCCATCTAAAAAGTCTGCGTTTGAAGTATTACCAATAATATTATAGTATAAAGTTGTTCCAGAACCTACGTTTGCAGTAGTAACAGCAAAAGATACTGTTTGCCCCTCATTAACTGTTGTTGCAGATTGTGTAATACTATAAGTTGGCGGATCACCTGGTAAGAACAGACCTCCACCTAATCCTAATACTGTAAGTGAAGTATCTGTACCTAATCCGATTACTGAGTTTAGTCCAAATATTTGATTCTCATATCTAATTCCTTGCCCATCTCCAACAAAGTCTAACTTATATCCCCTGTAAGATTTTATTCCAACATCACCCGCAGTTCCAACACCAATAACAATAGAATCATTTGGTAGTGCAGGAACATAGAACAGTTGTTTTTGATTTAAGACTGTTGATAATCCAACTCTTTCTCCATCATCAAATATAACAACTCTTGTTATTTGTGAAGTATCAATTCCAGAAGATATACTTAATATTACATTCTGGATATCTCCAAGAACACAAGTTTGTATTCCACTTGTGAATTTTTGTTTGTTTGCCCTTAAATAATTTTTAAAAGCAATTCTATTATTACTAGTTGGATTTGGCATTATAGTATCGCTCCGAGTGCTGCCGCTGCAAGAACTGTTCCAAGAAGAAGCGTATAATCTTCTTGTATTGGCAAATCTGGTGCAAAGTTATTAGCATCTCCAACGGCATAAGATGCTGTTGCAACTTCTATTGTGACATCTGGATATCCTGGAAGGTGACCATATGGAAATGTATATTTTGTTTTTATTGCCTGTTCCCACCACTGCCACTTTAATAGGTTACCACCATAACCAGTTCCACTTAAATCTGCACCATACCAGTTTTGTCTTATAAATCCAACTACACCAGGAGCACCATTACATACTATTGCTAGATTACATATTCTTCCAGAAATTCTTGTTGATACATTAGTGGTTGGATTTTTAAAATCTACCATTGCAAATGGACCAAGAGAAAGATTTGCCTCTGTTATTCTTTGTGCAAAACTAGTAAAGGGTTTTGGATAATTTCCACCCCCACCAAAAGTCCAGTCATCAGGATCAGCGGGCAAAGTTGTATTAACTGGTGCATAATTTGGAAGAAATCCAAATGGATCTGGTCCAGAACCAACTTCGATAGAATTGCAAATAAAATCTGGCATTGCAAGTAATGCCGAAAATGGTATCAAACCTTTAGCAACTGCATCAAAGAAAAGTGTGGGATTGTTATCATATAATTCTTGTGGGGTAAATCTTTTGAGAAACTTCATTGGTTCAATAAGACCAATATCAGTTACGTTTTGTCCATTTACCTCTGCCCATCTAACAAGGTTAAAAGGAACACCTCCATCAACATAGTTTGCTGCTGATGCTCCGAAAAGCATTTTTGATATATTGTTAATATCACCTTTGAGTTGTGCAAGAGGTGTTAAAAAACTTCCAGCAGCAAGACCAATAAAAAATTTAGCAACTTGTGCAAGAAGACCGCCAGGAGAAGTTGCTTGATCCACAGTTGGTGCTGCACCAATATCATCTAAACCCGTAAAAAGATATGTATCGGTTATTGTCAAATTTCCATTCGCATCCCAATTAAATGAATTAGGTCCTGCTCCTAAATGAAAAAATGTGTTTTGAACTCCATCTATATTTGTAGAATTTGCTCGATAACTTTGGTAGATACTATCAGGATTTGCATCAGAACCAAGAGATTTTGTAAATAATTCATTCACATTAGAACTGTAATTAATTTCAACAGGATTGTTTTCTGTGCCATATCCATCATTACCTTGATATGTAACTTGCTGAATATAATATTGTGCAAGGGTTAATCCCGCTGTTGCCAACCCTTCAATACTAGTTGCAACAGTATCTGCAACTTTTGATTCAATATTACCAGATATGTAAGCTTCGTTTACAATTTCCTGAGCAGCTGCTCTTATATCCGCTTCCGTAGTAATGATATTTGAATATGTAAAATCTGCGTCATCATCTGGCATTATGCCACCGTTTGGAAATCCTTGTTGAGACATTTTAGATCAGCGGTGAGACGTTTACAGTTGTTTCAGTCAAGAAGTTATCAGGGCACCTTAAATCACTATAGTTAGTATTATTTACACTATTACCATATCCAAAGGTTGTTGGTTGTAGAAGATAAAAAGTTCTATTTGGATATGTAGATCTAAATACATCCCAACTTTGAGACATTCCACCAGTTGTTTGATTATCGCTTTCATCAATCACAGCAATACAAAGTCTTTGAGAACTAGTCGGTAGTGAAAAGGAACAACCCGTTGATATACCTGCTCTTGCGTGAATAGTTCCTTCAACAATAATTCCTTTATCACCATTCGGTTTTGTCATCAAAATATCATAAACATATCTACCAGGTTTTAGTCTAGTAGTTGTCCAACTAGGAATTGATATTTTAATTTTTCCATTCTTTCTATCTGGAAATCCAACAACAAAACTTACCGATGTATTACTATCTCTGTGTTTTCTGAGACTTGATGCTGCCGAATATCCAGTTAGATCAATAACCTTACCACCACTCTGATACAAATCATATGTTTGTACAAAGTCTGTTCCTATATTGATAGTAAGGTTATTTACATATACCGACATCGTTTTTTAAGTATTTATGGATTTGGGTTATAATTGGGTGTAGTTACTGTTGGGGTATATTCATTGGCGGTAACCAAGTCTCTTATACCATCATAAAGTTCATCTGATGGACTTGTAAAACTTCCATTTACATCTGCATTTACAAATATTACACCATTATTAACTTTTTCGTATGCAACAGTAATAAAACCATTACTACTTGATTCATAAAGTGCTATTCCACCATCCAATCCATTTGTCGCATCGTGGTTTAGTGTTGCGGGAAGAACCGTGCTTCCAGATATATTTGTAGTTGTGCTTGGTACATGTCCAACTCCCTTTACTCTTATGTTAGTCCCAAGAGCAGCAAGAGCAAGATTTTGATCTGCAGCTGGAGCACAAATTCCAAAGCTTCCTCGCCATTCTCCTCTAAACCAAACTACACCACCACGATAAAGATATTGATTTATTATATCAATGTTAGTTGGGTTTTGTAAAAAAGAAACTAGGTTTGGTAGGGTTCCACATTTATCTGCATATCCAAAAATTATTACCCCATAATCATTAATATCATTTATTGTTATTTCATCAATTGTGTTACTTGGATAATTACCATTTGCAGTAACTGTTTGATTATCAAAAGGTATAAATCCAAATTTATTTGCATAATCAGTCTTTAAAAACAAACAATCAGTAGAAACATCTTCTGTTGCAAGAATATTACCTTCGATTACAATTGACTTCTTAGTCGTGTTATCAGTAAACAAAACATCATAAACATACCGACCAGGTTTAATACTGGCAGTTACGGTAGATGCTAATGATACTCTTATTCTTCCGTTATTTCTGTCAATAAATCCTACATTAAACTTTGCAGTTGGATTTAAACTTTCTGGGTGCTTACGAATATATGAAGACGCTGCATATCCAACCAAGTTTAATGGTGTACCGTCAATATTGTCCAAGTAAAAGTCTCTGGAAAAGTATTCCCCAGTATTAATGGTTATATTATTGACGTAGACAGTCATTATTATAAGACTTTATTGAGTATTTATCAAGGGCTTGACAAGATCCCAAAACATACCTAGAATCTCTTTGTTCCCGTTGAAGGATAAATAATAGCTCTTAATGATTACTATATGAGCTATGATAATCCTTGGAAATATAATGGGGAAATTTTTGATACTGATAATATTGGTGAGTACTTTGGATTTGTTTACTGTATAAGCAATAAGACCACCGGTAGAAAATATATTGGAAGAAAATACTTCTGGTCTTTCAGAACTCCGCCAGGAAAGAAAAGAAGAGTAAAACAAGAATCAGACTGGAAGAAATATTATGGTTCTTGTCCTGAGTTGAAAGAAGATATTAAAAAGCACGGCAAAGAGATCTTCGGTAGAGAAATATTGAGTCTTCATAAAGCAAAAGGTGACTGTAATTATGAAGAAACAAAACAACTTTTTCTAAATAATGTGTTGAGTGAATCACTTGACGATGGAACACCAGCGTACTACAATAGCAATATTCTAGGACGCTACATGCGAAAAGATTATGGTAACTTTGATTGAGACTCTTCGTTTAACCCACGATTGGGCAACTGATCGTATTCATACTCTTTGTGATATAAATGAAGAACATGAATATCAAAACGCATACGCAATTCAATCAGAATTTAGTGAGTGGTTGGATTCAGAAATTCCAGAGCATGATATTTTCTCATTAGAGTTTATAGGAGACGAAGATGACACTTGATCTTCATAACTTTTTCAAGTTTTACGACGAGAACAATTCAAATCACGTGGCGGCAGTTCAATGGTTAGAGGATAATCTTCCTTCTCAGTTTTTAGATGATGCAGAAACAGATTGGATTGGTATTTACAGAACTAAGCCCCCTACACCCGCAGTTCTGGATGTTCCTTATTTCAATCAAGTAGATAACTACAGAGATGCACATAGAACTTGTAACAGTTCATCGTGTGCTATGTGCCTTGCTTTCCTCAAGCCAGGAAGCATTAAAGGTGATGATGAGTATGTCAAGAAAGTATTTGCGATTGGCGATACTACTGACCATGCGGTACAAACGAAAGTTCTGGCTGGTTATGGAGTTAAGTCACACTTTAGTTACAATCTTTCTTTCGCTGATATTGATCGTAGCCTTGATGCTGGGAAACCAGTTGTTATTGGTATCCTTCACAGGGGTCCTCTATCTGCACCTACTGGCGGGCACATGGTTGTAGTCATTGGTAAGACACCAGATGGCAAAGGTTACTACTGTAACGACCCATACGGTTCCTGTAATGATAACTACACTGGTCCAGTAACAAATGGTAAGAAGACTATTTACGCCAAAGCAATGCTCAAGCATCGCTGGTGTCCAGGAGGAAACGATGGATGGGGCAGAATCTTCGATTAATTTTAAAAGAAAGATGCTTAAAGTGATTAGAGATCTTACAAATAATGGAAAGCATGTAGAAGCAAACGAACTTTATCAACGGTATTTCGGAGACAACAATGGCAAGAATCGATCTACATAACTTCTTCAAGTTTTATGACGAGAAGAACCCCAACCACGTCAAAGCAGTTCAGTGGTTGGAAGATAACCTCCCAGTCAAGTATCTAGAAGATAATATTGATTGGGCAGAGATTTATAGAGGAAAAAAGACTAGTGCTGCACCAGCATCTGCTCCCGCTGCTGCAGCTCCTGTAGGTGGTGATGATGTTCCTCAGATGGGCATTAAGTTAATCAAAGAGTTTGAGGGATGTAGATTAAATGCATACCCAGATCCACTTACCGGTAATCTTCCAATCACGATTGGTTGGGGATGTACTCGCAAGAAAGATGGTTCTGCGTTTAAGATGGGAGATTCAATCACTCAAGCAGAAGCAGATGAACTTTTGATTGATGAGTGTAAGCACAACTTCCTTCCATCACTTAGAAAAATCCCACATTGGAGTGAAATGTCAGATGGACAAAGAGGCGCTCTGCTCAGCTTTGCTTATAATCTTGGTGCCGGT